>Ga0325410_1000515_pt1 | contig 40386 bp, 20 predicted proteins | sample PopdelMetagenome_16_FD_206182 | JGI IMG/M metagenome (GOLD analysis project Ga0325410, IMG submission 206182) | Populus deltoides microbial communities from Bellville, Georgia, United States - Xylem-PdIQD-R3 | ecosystem: Host-associated > Plants > Phyllosphere > Stem > Wood/Secondary xylem...
CAGGAAGAAAAATAGTGGGTGGGAGTTGCATAGGAGGAATGAAGGAAACACAGGAGATGATTGATTTTGCTGCCAAGAACAACATCACGGCAGACATTGAGGTTATCTCGATGGATTATGTGAACACAGCCATGGAGCGGCTTTTGAAAACAGATGTCAGATACCGATTTGTTATCGACATCGGCAACACAATGAAGAGTTGAATTCTCTACTCATAAACACTGTACGAATAAAACGCATGTAATGTCAGATTCGCGAGTTTGAAAAATCTGGAGTTTTCGGTGCCGTCTCTATAAGCACAATTTAATCATGGTTTGAAAATTGAAGCAATGATGTGACCTCTATTTTTGTTAAATTTCTGTTCAAGTATTTCAGCTTTTACTTATTTTGTTTGAGCACCTCACTTTATTATTATTTATCAAAAGAGCATCACTTTATATGAATCGATCAATGGCGTACATTTCGGCTAACCCAGCCCAATTTAAGATAAGAAAACTGCAATGTTTTTCTTTTCAAGCGCCTGTACTTCAACGTTATCCGTTTCAGATTTATTTTTGCATGCACATGCTTTTACTCAGTACAGTGGAAAACTATTAAATTTCAACAAAGAGAGCAACCCTGTTATTTGCAGACATGACCTTATTCTTTGGACAAATTATCAGTAAGTCCTGTTTTAACAAATATAGGTCGTATTAATCTTGATCTTTTCAATCCCACACATTAATTTATTTTCCTTTATCATAATTAGTTAAACCCTTAGCGTCAATTTAATCATGATCTTTTCAATCCCACACATTGAATAAAATTAATTTATTTCCATCTTCTCTCTCTCTAAAACAAAAAAAAAAAATACTTTCCTCCTTTAATTATTTGATGTGGGATTGAACTTCTTCTCTCTTGATATTTTAGGTGTTTGGTGTTGATTTCATTGTACAACCAGCGCTTGGATGAGTTTAGAATAAAGGACGTCAAACATGGCCGGATGAAGAAACTCTTATAATTAAGAATATTAATTAAGATGTTGAATTGTTAAATTAATTAGGTCAGTACCATCCCATAATTCAAAATTGATAAAAACACATCATGTGTGTCGAGGAGGGACATGGATATTTGTATTTGTGTTTGAAAAATACTTTTAAAAAAATAAAAAATATATTTTATTAATATATTTTTTTAATGAAAAGCATTTAAAAAATCATTGGGATTATACTTCTAAATAGACTCATTCAACTGCTTTCTTTCTCGCTATTATAATTAAGAAAATTAATTAAGATGTTGAATTGTTAAATTAATTAGGTCAGTACCATCCCATAATTTAAAATTGATAAGAACAGATCATGCGTGTGGAAGTGGGACATGGATAACGACTGCCTTCTTATTTCTCACTATTTTTTTTATGCATTGAATGTTGAACAAAAACACTAATTTGAAGTTTTTAATCACCATGTTGCCTTTCATTGCTGGGTCGACAATAGCGCTACAAAGATGTAGTACGTAGTCTTTAAAAAAACAGATAAATTAATGATCATTTAAAATTTAGTTTTTCAACTTTGATCTCCTTAAATTAATCCCATTAATTTGAAATCAATTTTTTGTATTAACTTTCCTTGTCAACACAAACTACGTTGAGTGTTTGACATGGGGACTAAGTGTTAGGTAACGATATACACGACGGGTTTAGTTTTTATTTTTATAAAAAAATACTATAAAATTTAATATTCATACTATTAATTATAATAAAAATAATATTATTTTTATATGAATATTTAGAGTTATAATAAAAAAAATTATATTAAGAATTCCAAGAATAATTATTGTCATAACCCAATTTTTGACCATTTTATTTTAATTATTATTATTATTATTTTATTTATTGAAAAGGATAAAAAAATGATGATAATGATAAAAAAACAAGTAAAATGAATTAAATGAAAAATGAATTAAATTTTGGGTTAAAGACAACATGATTGGAAGTTTTGGGGTTTTGGAATTAATTTAATAATCCAATTAGGGGTTTAATTGGAAAATTGATAAGTTTTGAGACTTAATTGAGCTTGGAATTAATTTAATTAATCAAATTAAGGGTTTAATTGAAGAATTAATAAATTTTGAGACTTAATTGAGTTTGGAATTAATTGAATTTAATTTATTCAGGGACTTAATTGAAAAATTATCAAAGTATAGGGGTGATTCTGGTCAAAATTGCAACAGATTAGAGTCCAAGGACTGTTTTGTAAAATACACTGAAATGCAGGGGTCCAATTAAAGTTTGTCCATGGGCTTGCTTATGAAAATTCCAAAACGTCAAGGACCAAAACGCAAATGGCCATTAGCAATCGAACGGCGTCGTTTCAGGAGAATTGTTCGTCTTCTTCCGCTCACCAAACTAGAGAAACGGACGCCCCTGCCATCACTGCTCCTGCAATAAACGGTCCTGAGTCTTCATTACCAAGAGAAACGCATGCCATTCGCCGACTATAAAAAACCAGAGAGAGAGGGAGAGTGGGGAGATTGGAAAAAGAAAGACCCGAAAACCAGAGGCAAAAAAGAGCAAAACCAGGGAGTTGGGACTGGAAAGGGGACGAATAACCAGAGAAAAAAGGAAGAAAAACCGGGGACTAAAAGGGGGGAAAACAGGGGAAGACTGGACGAAGATCCAGAGCTAAAAGAAACCGAGCAGAAATACAGAGTAAAAAGGCACAAATTCACAGAGAGAAGGAGAGAAAGGGGAGAGGCAACACAAAGAAGAATCAGTCTTGCCATTGTCTTCGTCCCTGAAGAAAAAGAAGAACCCGAAGACGAACAAGCCAAGAACAGAGGACGAGTGGAAGACAAGGAACGCACGGTGAAAAACAAAAAACACAGAGCAAAAACACAACACAAAACCCAAACCCAGATTTGAAGGGAGAAGCCAGCACCGCCTTCAGTTCTTCATCGCAAGGATCGAGAAAGCAGGAAAAAACAAAGGAAAAAGGGAACAGCGGGCACGGAAGCAAAAGAAAGCAGGATGGAAAGCTGAGGACCAAGAAAGCAGGGAAAAACAAAGGAAAAAGGGAACAGCGGGCACATAAGCAAAGGAAAGCAGGAGGGAAAGCTGAAGCAAAGGAGGGCCACTGCGCTGCCATCATCCACACCGTCTCCAGAGAACAGGTAAGTCTTTGAAATTCAATTTGAATGTAACGTTGCACGGTGCAAAGGTAAATTAATTACCTTCACACTGTGCATGATGCATGCGTGGAGCCACTCCACGCGTGCTTCATCTGTCTTTGCCCAGTCGGTCACTGGCTTGGGCCAGTGACCAGGCCAGGCCGGGCTGGCTGGGTCCAGCCCAGCCCATGTGGGTTGAGCTGGGCCCAGCCCCAAAAATAATAAAAAATAGAAGAAATAGAAAAATAGAAAAATATGTGTATGCATGAATAAAAATAATATAAATTTACTGGTTTATTCACCCACGCCAGAGTCGGGAATAAAATACTAGTTTAAGTTTATATTATTTTTATTCGTTATATTTTTTTATTTAGCAAAAAAATATACGTGCATGTATGAAAAATAAATTTATTTTTATTTATTTATTTACCGACGCCAGAGTCAGGAATAAAAATACTGATTTAATTATTCTCTTTGTTTTTTTTATTTAACTACATAAAAAATAAAAAATATGTGAATGCGTAAATTTAGTTTATTTGTTTATTCACTAGCGTTAGAGTCAGGAATAAAAAATATTAATCTGAATTTATTTTATAGCTACGCAATAGTTACCAACGCCAGAGTTAGAATTATCCATAGTTGAATATTCACTGACGCCAGAGTCAGGAATATTGTGAATAAATCATCAGAACGTAAACCAATAAAGATTTAGCAATTTAAGACAAAAAACAGCAATGCAGTTTGCCTTAGGCAGAACATTTAAGGGGTGATAATATCTTTCCTTTTACGTAACCAGTCTCGAACCATAGAATCTCTGTTGACCAGTTAGGGTTCCTAGTGACCATAATACTAGGTGGCGACTCCTTAAACAAAACCTTTTTCCTAAAAGAACAAGATGCCAAAAATCTGTTCTTTTTCCCTAATCATAGATTATTTTTTAAGGACGCCGCGATGTCGGGTGCGACAATTATAACACAAATAATAATATTTTTGATATAAACACTATATGTTATAAGAGAAATAATAATATTTATAACACATTATTATATTTAAAAAAACTAAAGAATATTTATAACATAAATTATTTGGGTCCTGGTGAGGATCCAAGCAAATTAGATCCTGAGGCAGGACTCATTATACTTGGGTCCTGCACAGAACCCATTGTATTGGGCCCAACGCAGGACATGGTCGCGTCCAAACCCAACGTGGAGTTGAGCGTGGAGGAGTCCAGACCCAACATGGAGGTGGACGCGGTCACGCCAAACCCAACGTGGTGTAGGGCATCGACGCGTCCAGGCCCAACATGGAATTGGACCTGGACGCGTCGATGCCCAACCTGGTTGTTAAGCGTAGAGCGTGTCCGGACCTAAGTGGGGCAGTCTAGCTGTGGGCCATTGGCAAGGCAGCGCCAGCGTCAAGTGTCCCCATATGGGAAGCTAGCCTGGTTCACGCCCAGGGCAAGGGCACGCTAGCCCCAGCGCCACATAGCACTCGGCTCTGACCCAGGGCAAAGACAAGGGCAAGCCAGCCCTAGTGCCACGTGGTGCTTGGTCAAACCCAACGCAAGTGCAGTCAGCCTAAGCGCTGGGTGTCCTCATGTGGGGGTGCGGGCTTGGCTGACACCCAGGGCAAGGGTAGGTCAGCCCAAGCGCCAGGGTCCTTATGTGGGTGCGCGGGCTTGGCTAATACCCAGGGCAAGGGCAAGCCAGCCCCAGATCCACGTGGTGCTCGGGTCTAACCCGGGACAAGGGCAAGTCAACCCAAGCACCAGGCATCCTCACGTGGGTGCACGGGCCTGACTAACACCTAGAGCAGCCCCAGCAAAACTTGAAGTGACCATTTTCTCCTCAACTATCCATTCAATGTCAAATGCATCCCATCGAAAAGACAACTTTACCCATTTCCTGTTGTCCTTGCAACTCTTTTTGGTAACGGCTGAGCTGCCATTACACTGCTCCAATCCATAGTGTTATGAGTCTAGGTAAACGGTAAGAGTGACACTGAGTCCTTTTAGTATATTGTATAATTTATTTATTTGTTTATATGGTGAAATAAAGATTTATTTATTATATATGGGTTGTCTTGTGGTTGTATTTGTTTTTAGATGAGGGGCATGTATATATCAATTTATTAAAACTTGTGTATTTTCTTTGATATTAATAAATTATTATTTCGTTTTAGCAACTCTTTTTATAATATTCATTTTAGCAAATTAAATGAGCTTTTGTTTTTTCCTTTTTCGTTTCCGAGTTTTTTTTATGGATATATTATTTTACCAAAAATTTTTAAGCAGCGTTAATTTATAAAAAAAAATCGAGGAACTTTGAGGCGATCAACTTTTGTCTGCTGGTCAATTACTAGAGTAGAAAAAAAAATTGAATGGAGATTAATAAATCATAAATAGTTAACAGATAAATCAATATCTAATAATCTTATTCACTACGGTTTCCTGATAAATTTAAATCTTGACATAAATATAATAACTTATGAGAAAAATACAATAATTCTTGTTGGATGTATAATAAAACTATTAAATATCCATTTTTTTAACCAAAAGAAAAAAGGGTAGCGTGGACTAATCCGCATTAATGCGATCTGTCATATATTCTTAGAGAAAAGAAAAATTATTCCAATAACTTCTTAGTACATACTAAAGGAATTAATTAATTATATAGTCTAACCTATCTAGTAGGTGGTCTAGTGATAATAGTTTGGGACTAAGAGGTTTGCTCCCCTGTGGTCTTAGGTTTGAGCCTTGTAGTTGTTAATATAATGACCACTGGAGGTTTACATGGTAATTAACTTCAGGACCCGTGAGATTAATCGAGGTGCATGAAACTGGTCCGAATACCTACGTTTATATATATATAAAAAATTACATAGTCTGCTACTCTCTTTTTTTTCCTGCAAGGGGAAAGGGGATTAATTGATTCAAGTTCAAGGCTTGTCCTTAAGAACTAAATTCTTAAAAATAGCTTACTGGTACAATCAAATTAGGTATTCTCATTCTAGTCCTTTCTTTTGCCTAGCATCTCTGAAAACTTAAAGGAAGCAAATTCAGGTCATAAGATTGTAACAACTCTATAAAAAAAAATTCAAAATATATAATGAAGATAAATTCTTAATCAACCAAATGTTGAATGATAAAATTTAAAGAAAAATATTAAATTAAAAAAGGACCAAAAAACCACTCAAGTCAACATGAGTTAACTTGCAAAACTCATGATCTGGGTTATAAGATTGAGATAACCCTATAAAAAGTAAGTAAAAAAACTTATGAAGCCTAATTTTCAACCAACCTGGTTTTAAATGATGAAATAAAAAAAATTAAAAATGACAAGAAATAACCCCAGTCAACTCAGGCTAACTTGTTAAACTCGTGACCTAGATCATAAGATTGAGATAACATCATAAAAAACAAATAAAAAAAAGTCATGAAGCTCTATTTTCAATAGATTTAATGTTGAAAGTTGAAATTTAAAGGAAAAAAATTAAATCCATAAAACTGGGATAACTCTACAAAAAAAAAATTAAAAAAAATTACTTAGCTAAATTTCTAAACAACTTAATATCAATAGATGAAATTGAAAAAAAAAACTAGAACAAAAAAGATTTGAGTTGTTGAACGGTGAAATTTTTTAAAATATATTCAAATATTCAATTAAAAAAATTTTAAAAATGAATAGAGATAATTTGGGTCAATCTACTAAACTTGTAGTCTAGATCATGATATTGAGATAACTTTATAAAAAAATTATAAAGCCCCATAAAAAATGCTCAATTAAAAAAGTATAAAAAAATTAAATAAAGTCAACCCGAATCATAAGATTGAGATAACATCATAAAAAATAAATAAAAGAAAGTCATGAAGCTCTATTTTCAATAGATTTAATGTTGAAAGTTGAAATTTAAAGGAAAAAAATTAAATCCATAAAACCGGGATAACTCTACAAAAAAAATTGAAAAAAATTACTTAGCTAAATTTCTAAACAACTTAATATCAATAGATGAAACTGAAAAAAAAAACTAAAACAAAAAAGATTTGAATTGTTGAACAGTGAAATTTTTTAAAATATATTCAAATATTCAATTAAAAAAAACTTAAAAAATGAATAGAGATAATTTGGGTCAACCTACTAAACTTGTGGTCTAGATCATGATATTGAGATAACCTTATAAAAAAATTATAAAGCCCCATAAAAAATGCTCAATTAAAAAAGTATTAAAAAATTAAATAAAGTCAACCTGAATCAACTTGTCCAACTCGCAACCCATGGAATGAGATTGGAATAACTCCACAGAAAGCAGATAAAAAAATAAAATCTAATTTTCAACTAACCCAATATTAAAGAATAAAATAAAAAAATCAATTAGAAAAGGCGGCTAAAAAAATCCCGAGCCAACCCCAGTTAACTTATTAAACCCGCAACCTGAGTAAATTTATAAAAAGGAAGTTGAAAAAATTATAAAGCCTCACTTCCAACAAATCTAATATTGAAGGTGGAAATTGAGAGAAAAAAACTGAATTCATGAAACTAGTATATAAGTAAATATAAAAAAATTACAAAACAGAATTTCTAAATCAACCTGAATATTAAAATTAAAAGCAAATTAAAAAACAATGATTGGATCGTGATGAAATTAAAAAAATTAAATAAATAAATTAAAACAATATTATAGTGAATAAAATCATGTGAATATGGCTATAGTGATTTAGACCCCGTTTGTTTGTTGGAAAGTAATTTCCTTTTAGAAAGTAAATTCCGGGAAAGTGAATTATTTTTCGATATTTGGTAGTGTAATAGAAAATAAGTTGAAAAACAATTTCCAGTGTTTGGTTATGTTATGAAAAATAAACTGAAAAATAACTTATTAATGTTTTATAAATAATGATGAAGAAATCTTACAAATTAAAAAGTTGAATGAGAATGGAATTGAAAAAAAAATTTCATAAATTATCTCGAATAAAATAAATAATAATTAAAATAATAGAGATCAAATCTAACAAATAAAAAAATTAAAAGATGAAGAAATTAAAATAATAATAATTACCATTTCATAAATTATTTCAAATAAAATAAGTACCAATCAAAAAAATAAAGATCAAATTTGATAAATAAAAAATTTCAATTAAAAAATAATAAGGGAAAAGCAAATAACAATGTTTTCCGAAAATGTTTTCCTCCCAAAATAAAAGAAGAACACTTTCCTGAAAATCAAGCCAAATTTTTCTTTAACTGGAAAGTGTTTTCCATTGACTAATTTTTCTAATAACAAACAAATAAAAATAATTTTAAAAAATAATTTTTAAAAAACACTCTCCATCAAACAAATAATATCTTAGCCACGAAGGTTTTCTTTAAACTTCAACGTGTTTTAACATGGGCCAACTCGAAGAAATATTGAAATTTAAGCTGTAAAATGTGGTTCAAAATTTTAGCATTGTACTTGGTTTTGAACGAAGACTTCTTCGGGAGCTATGTTGACTATTAGACATTATAAAAAAGGTGCGTTTCATCCCAACTAAAATTAATTAAGAGTACCAACTTCCTAGTTAGAATCAAAGAAATTGAGAAAATATATAATTAACAAATTGCACCATAAATTGCACGAAATCTTAGAGGGGCTAATAATCGTGACAATTCAGAAATTGCACTAGCTAACGTCCTTGTCACAATCTGGGCCCAAAATCACCTTGTAATTGATGTTTGATTTTAATTCAATCACGACACGAGAAAGAAACTTATGGACGGAAAAAAAATAAAAGAAAGGGCGTATTATTCAAAGCCCCACACTAGAAATTTCCTTACAAGTTAAGGTCCTTGGGATGGAAGCAGCTTTAACCAACCCAAACCATCTGGCTAGCGACCACAAAAGTTGATTTTACTTGCTCGACTCAGAAGGTTCTCACCTGTGAACATGGCGCAGGTGTTCCAAGTTCTGTTCTGGGGTCCCACAAGCCTCCACAAAACCTTATAAATAGCCCTCGGGTCTGAGCTCTCTCAGAGCGCACAGACAGTACTAGCAGCGCACAGTAAGCAGTTTGACATACTCAGCAAACACCAGATTTTTCTTGCACCTTATATTTCGCTCTGTCTCCATGGCACAATTAGTGAGTACATTCAAGGCTGTGGCCATCTTCTTTGTTGTGGCCATGTATTTTGCAACTGCTACTGCTCAAGATCTTGAGATGGAGCCAGCACCTGCACCAACAATGGACAAGGGAGCAGCCTATTCTCTGGGGATGTCCGCGGCTGTGTTTTGCTCGTCCCTGTTGTTGTCTCTGCTTGCTTTCCTTAAGCATTAAGTAAATTTGGACATCGCGCTGCTCGTTTGACTTTCTTTTTGAGGAACTTTGTATAATTACTTTGCCTGTTGTTCTTGATTTTATTATCTGTTGATGCAAAAAGAGAAAATGGTTTCCTGTTCATGATTTTATTTATTATTTTAAGAATAAATAAAATGCGGTTCATATAATATTGTTTTTGGTGAATTGGTTTATTTTTTGCCATTATTTTTTTGCGTTCACCTGATCTGGCTACCAGGCATACTTGCATCTCTTTTTATGAATGCATAATGCAGTAGCTTTAACCATCAGAGTGATACTGTGTACACCCATCACAATTCATATGAACTAGGACAGGGCACAAATGTTCATGAACACAGTCTCTGTCTAAGTTTAAGCCCTACGAAGTATCTCGAAACAAAACTTGCTCATGAACAAAGTTGGAAATGGATTAAAAGCATGGCCAATGCACATTTTTTACTCTAGAGAAATGACAATTTTGAGTTTGTTTTTCCTGTAAGGTTCAGTTTTATTTGGCACAATGTTGATTTTGTTTTCAATTTTGCCAGACCGAAGAAATTTGTAAATCATGACAAATTGTTAGCTAGGAAAATAGAACGTATATATGATCAATTGCTATAATGTATGATGATAGAAGCTGAAGTTCATTTTTTACAATGGTGTTATAAATTGCAGAAGTTATCATCTATTATGGATCAAGATTAATATTTATGAACCAGAGTCACACTATATACACACGATAATTAATTTATTGTATGCCTGCTTTGGGGGATTTTAGTGGCAATCGTCTATTAATTTTAGTAAGGAAAAGATTTATTTAATTTTTTTTAAGAAAAAAAGAAAAGAAAGGAAAGGAACAACAGTACAGCACCCCTCAAAATGTTGGCCTTAAAAATACAAGGAAAGACAACCTTGGTTGACAACAAAAGCTGCATATTTCCGAGGGAGCCAGCCATCGATTTCGTCATGGGATTTCCATTAGGAAATGTTCGAGAGTGGGATTCAGGGATGGTAAAGGACCATTTTGTTGTATAGCCGAAGCCAACCGTGTCTTCCGATGAAACAAGCCCACCAAACAAAATATACATGAAACTCCGGGGGAATGCTAACCAGTGCAGATGACCTTTTCTTTGTTTTTGTTTTTGTTTTTACCAGTGCACATGACTCGTGCATATGAACAATATCATGAACATTTACACTAACAAAGATAGGATAATCTGGCTTACAACCAGCCGTGATGGTTTGTGCTTGATTCAATCCATAGCCAACGGTTCAAGGCTGGTGAGAGCGAGAGCACCCAGAAATAAAGAGAAGAAAAAGAAAAGAAAAGAAGATATCTGGCTTCCAAGGAAATCTAGCATCAACAACTATTCCTTTTCCTATAAGAAAAGAATACTCCCATTCTCACGCTAGAAACTACGAGTCTGCAACCTACTTTTGCATTAGATTCCACGCGTAAATTTCAGCAATTCGTACAAACAAATAGCTCTCTGCAGCAAATAACCCAACACAGAGTAGGGCCTTGAACAAGAAATTGCATACGAGATGGAGGGGGAGAGAGAACCAAACGAAGTTGTAATCGTCACCACAAGATGACAGTACAGTGAATTGATACAAATGAGCTACATTGTATTAAATCTCATGTATACCTCAAAAGTTCAAAACTTTTATACAGAGGCCACTCCAGCATGATGCAACACCACATCATGACATTGCCATCAAAACTTCAAATTATTACAAACCATTAAGGCAAAACCCAGTGGTTTTCACTGTCCTTTGCGGTGTGAGGGAAGCAAATTCTAATCGCAAACATCCATTACTCAAATCCTTTTCCTTGACAAGTACATAATTTATCACCTCTTGGTATATTTTTTCACGCCTTGGCATGTTCTTAATGATATTATTCAAAATAACTCAAGAGGCAGCTTATTATAACACACCTGCACACCTTTCAGCTTCCCGAAATCGAGTCTCCTCCAGAAAGCCATCCTACATTTGGCAGTAAATTTCATATTGAGGATTTTCAGAAACATAAAACAATATGGCCTAGTAGTGAGAAACTAGATAAAAGGGGTATATAGCAATATGGCCTAAAACAATACCATCTAATAAAAGTTTAGCTTAAGGAGTAACTCAAAGCACCTACTTATTATTCAACCACATGGAAAATCTAAGTAATTCTGTGAACTTTAAGCTTATATTAAGATGGCAAATAGTTTTTCTCCAGACTGAATTTTATGCACGCCACCTGCAACCCCACAGGATCATTTAAGTACATAGAAGAGAAAAGACCAGAACAGAACCCACAATGTGGATGCAAGTACTGAAAAGTATAAAAGGAAACTTCACAAGGTTAATGAAACCCTATGAACATATGACAATTATGTAGTATGAACCCTTGATTGATTGACATAAAGTATACCCGTGCCATAAATCTTCATAAAATCCCATCGGGTCTTCACAAAGGAAATCCATAGGAAGAAATGATGAATAGCATAGAAACTGATGGTTAGTAACGAGAATATATCACAGAACATGTTGAGTTGTTAGAACAGGAAACATTTGGAGAGCATAAGATTCCAAGCAATTTCACCAGAAATTTATAAATTAAGTCGAAGTTAACTTAAAAAACACAGAATTGCATTTTCAAAAACCAAAGAACAACAAGTTCATCATACAGGATAAACTGATGGGTATAATATTCGCAAGGCAATTTACCTTGCAAACAGCTGGGTTTGGCACCGAAGATTGAAGACCTTCCACAATAAAGTTGAATAAATTTCTTGACATTGATAGATATCCTGAATATTTCGGGAAAGTTAAAGTGCACAGTTACTTTGGCAATTAAGAGACCAATGCAAGCATGCATGTCTGTGCACATACACAAGCCCGTGCACGTGACAGTTCAGAAATCAGTGATACCTGGAAAAGCAGAAATACTAACAACTTGAAACTTACATTTAAATATTTGAACACCACCAGTTCACCTTATTTGCAAGCCACCAAGGAAATCAGACAGCCTGAGGCAACAATAAATTAATTAACAGAAGAGATTAAACACATTAATAATAGACAAAAGACAAAAGTTTTGTCAGCTAGTTATGTGAAACATTAGCAGGAACAAAGCAAACCTGATATTTTTAGCTATCACACCCTGTCCATCTTCAGCTCCAAGATGACGTAAAACCACTTCCTCCAAGCGGCCATCTCGATACGCATGCTGCAAATTGAGAATAGCAACGATCAAAACTTTATGAGACAAGGTTGAGAAGTCAATAGAATGGCATGCAGAAAAAAAGTAACACGAGAGATTGAGAAATTATCCCTATTAGCAAAATGCATTCATGATACCTCATCACATGTTGCTTCTTATGGTCACAGAAGGAGGGAAAAGGAGAAAAAAAATGGGGGCAAACACAGCTACAGATGATAGATCGTTTTTGGTTTGCTAGCATTTAATGAGCAAAAATGGAGTTGATAAAACAAATTTCTCCAAACTACAGTGAGAATCCCTGCATAACATTCCAATGAACAGACCAAGAAGGAACTTTACCTTGTAAAAGCAGCTGGTTCCAAATGGGCAGTTCCCATTCCCAAAGTCAAAGTGTTTGCAATCTATCGACCTACAAAAGTCAAAGTAAATATATGATTATTCGACAACTTCAAAAATATTGAGTTCATTGTTTATCTACCTGGTTTTTAATCACAAGTAAAATTTACAAGATGAAACTTTACAGCCTACATTATCACAAAATAACATACCAGTCTCCTAGGAGAATATGCAAGATGATTCTTTTTTTCCTTTTTCACCATATGAAGAAAAATGACAGTTATATGTTGAAACATTTCAAACATTTTGTCCATAAATTTTGCAAATTCTTCAAAACTGATCAAGAATATATTGATGATCCAGTAATTGGGTAGCAGATATGGAAGCAAAATACATTTGACAAACAATTACCTGAGTTTTTCCTTGTAGGTATCCACTATTTCCTGTTTTTCCTCTTTAGTGGAATACCAAATGACACTTGGGATAACAAAGTATGAAAGCTTGCGACATATTGGGCAACCCCTCAATGAAGAATTAACATCCATTCCAGAGGTTGGGGAACTGCTACGCCAATTCCTGATACATGATATGCAGAATGGATGATTGCATTCTGATAGCAGCCCAAACTTCCGCTCAGCAGCTGTGGGCTTTGAAAGTACACGATCCAAGCATACACTGCACTCTATTTCTTGACTATATTTTAATAAGTCAAGGTTCTTTTGCTTCTTCTCACATGCTTTCAAATGCTCATTTCTTTCATCATGTCTGAAAGGATGCAAGCAATGCTTTTCACAATAGGCACATAGGTCACCATGAATATGAGGACATTTATCTCCACGAGGACAGCTACCAGCAGCAGCAAATGAACAAAGAGATCGATCAGCTGGTTTAACATTCCTAGGCTGTATAACCTCACCATCACCATCTTCTAAGAAATCAAGTTGCACAGACTCCAAATCCCATGCTGGCGTAGTGGGAGCAATAAAGGGTGTACTTGAAGCTGAAAGCTCTGGAGGAACCGCCAGCACTGTCCTCACCCCACTTGATACAGTTCTTGCAGGAGGGGCCAAGGAAACAGAAGTTGAGGCCAGAACTGTCAAAGAAGATGACGCTGTAGATTCAGGCCTAGAAGGTTTAACATGATCATATCGGCATCGACTGCCATACACACAGATACCTTTTTGATAAAATGTACAAATCTGCATTAACAAACAATTAAAAGGCAATAATTAAAATAACCACGTATAAACAACAAAGCAGGAAAAAAAAAAAGCAAAAATTTAAACCATAGCTAAAACATAGTATTTACATTATTTGGAGGATCTTTCCAGTCATGTGAAAATTCACAATGTTCCCCTTTCAAACACGCCCCATGAGCAAAGAACTTGCATAGTAACCTGAAAAAATAAAAAAAACACAAAATCATGATCAATAAAAGTTCCATCCTCCACCTTATTACATGCCCTTATCATCATTCAACTGACTAGGTGCATGAACATCAACCATATCAAAACAGAGATTCAAACTTGAAAAGCAGAACCCATCCATTAATTCAATAATAAATTAACAACTATTTTAATCATTTCCCTACAATTCAATCAAAATTAGCACATCATAGTTGGAAAAAAAATGCATTGATCATGAATTAATAATCAGCAATCAAACATATACGACCATGAGCAGAGTAAAAGAAACTATCAAAAACTTTAGAAGATTAATTACCTTCTAGACATAAAGAATGATGTTAATTAATTCGAAAGAAAACGAAAGCGGTTTAGTTTTATTATTATTTTTTTAGGAGAGGAAGGCGGATGAATAACTGAAACCCTAATCTGGAGCTTGTATTAACCAAAGTGATTATTGTTATTATAATATTATGAATATCAGTGGAAACTGAGAAGAAAAGGAAAATAAGAGGAGGGGAAAGGAAAGGAAGCGAAATAGAAGGGTGTCAATCACGCGAGCGAGTTTGCCAAATTTGAAGACGAAAGGTGTCTCTCTCTCTTCCGTTCACTCTACCTATCTTCCGCTCTGTCGCCTACTACTTGTTAGGTAGAGGACCAAATATGCTTTAAAACAAAATTGATAATTGGCCAGTTCTGAGGGGCAGAAATTAAATTTTAACAAGTAGAGGGGTGTTTGTGTGATTTTCTTAGCTCTTTAGGCAAGTTTATGACATGATTATAGAGATAGCCTTTATATGTTTTATTTATTTTCTTTTTCTAAAATAATATCATTTTAAAATAAACTTGAGTACGAAGACTGTGATCTCGGTGCAAGTTTAGAATTTATTTCCTTTTTTTATTTTATTTTTTTCAATAATTTTATTGATAATATGTCTCTGTTATCAAAAGATGATTTGGAGTTTTATAATTGTTTTGGTTGCAGACTCCTTGTTATGCTAATGTTCCTTAATATGTCAATGTTCTTTAAGGTAGATAAATTTAACTTAGGATTATAAAGTAAAATTTAGTGTCATAAACTTGAGTGCGGTGGCTTTAATTATCAATCACTTTAAATTTTTTTTTTTGTTTTTCTTAGCTTAATATTTTTTTATTATTAATGTGAGTGTTTGAGTCAGTTTGCGCATATCTCGAAAAATCTCACAGGCTCTGAAGTTAATGATTATGTAAACTTTCGGTGATTATTATATTAGCAATCACATAGTTCAAATTAAAAATTATAAGAAAAACAAATCTTTTAATCTCATATTTTTACATCTGTAACACGTTATTATCTTTAATTTTACAGATCTTGTTTACATTGCAATGATTTAGAGAAATTTACAAAGATACGATTTATTTTTTCCTCGAGGGATGTTCACATTCAATTTAGAAAAAAATTAAGTTATGGATTCTTTATTTGAGACCAATCATGATTATTGTAAGAAGAATCTATCTACGAGAAACATAAACATAACCAACTTGTCATGTAGAGAACTGAAGTCAGGATTGAGGTTCCATTACCGTGCATCGAATTTAATTACGTTCGAGACATAACAGAGCATGAACTATAATTGAAGTATATAACTTAAATCACGAAACGAGAAACACGGTTGTTCAATTCAGTCAACCTTTTTCGTGAAATAAACACACCCGACTCTATATTTTTAAACAGACCTCCCTATATCCGTGGAAATAGCTAAATTGAACTAAAAAGAACGGAAGGCATCATGAGTGTTTTGTATATATAATGTTAAATAAAGATCATTTACGTCGGAGGGGATGTAGCTCAAATGGTAGAGCGCTCGCTTTGCATGCGAGAGGTACAGGGTTCGATCCCCTGCATCTCCACTTGCGTACATACTTTTTATTTTTTGATTCTAAGAAAATGGATTGACTTAAATGGGTTCCATCCAAAAAAATCCAAGCAAAACTAACATGACCTGGCAGATGTTCATTGCTCCAACACTGAACCTTCTCTCTCCTCATACCTTGATTGGATAAGAAAAATGCTGAATTCAAGATAAAACACAAGAAAGCACCTTACCCCCTATTAGCCAATCCCATGGCTACCATTCTCTCTTCATCAGCCCGCCTCTCCTCCACCTCCACCGCCCAAAAACCACCACAAACCCCATCGCTGTCCAAAACCCACCTGCTCATTTCCCCGCCCAACAAGCCACACCTTACAACACTAGCTGCCACCATTGCAGCCACCACCATATTAACTGCCACCACTCCTTCCCTGGCAGACCCTTCACAAACATTCCACATCTACTACGGCACCGCAGCCAGTGCCGCCAATTACGGCGGATATGGTGGTAACTCGGACAAGAAAGCTTCTGCTGAGTACGTCTATGATGTCCCTGATGGATGGAAAGAACGTTTGGTCTCCAAAGTTGAAAAGGGTACTAATGGAACTGATAGCGAGTTCTACAATCCAAAGAAGAGAACTGAAAAGGAGTACTTGACATATCTTGCTGGTTTCCGGCAGCTAGCTCCAAAAGATTCCGTGTTAAACAACTTGGCCTTGTCTGATGTGGACTTGCAAGACTTGATATCTGGTGCAGATAGTGTGGTGAGTGTAGAGGAGAAAGATGGGAATGGACAACTGTATTATGTTTATGAGATTGATGGGGTTGGGAAACATAGCTTGATCAAGGTTACTTGTGCTAACAATAAGCTATATGCTCATTTTGTCAATGCACCAACACCTGAATGGAATAAGGATCAAGAGACTTTGAGGCATCTTCACCAGTCATTTAAGACTGTTGTCTAATATTAAAGGGGAGGTGAAAGGTTTGGTTTAATAAGAGCTGAAGCTTAATTGCTTGTTTTGAGTATGTTTGATCTTAGAATTTCATGTAAAGTAAAGACTTCTTGTTTTAATAAAACCTTTTGTTGTATCTTATTCATGTATCTTTATTAGTTGATTATAAATTTATGTCTGGAATTGTGCCCTTTGGAACTCAGCACTAACAAGAAATGGAAATCAAGCTTGTCAAAAATATTCTGACTTGTGGCAATGTAATGATATGTATTATTTGTAATATATATACAGCGGGGAATTTTATATGAACAGCTGCTCATTGAGATCATGACAAGTGAACATTTTGGTAATCAGAAAGAGAATTAGCTGTTGGATTGAAAACAGGAAAAATAAACCTGGCCGATCTCAAGTGATCATTAAAAGGTTCATTTGCATGATTTTCTGTTTCATAGTGTTGGCCCTAACAATACCATGGTTTGCGAATTCACCATGGATATATAGCTCTTCATCAATTGCTTCTAGTATTCTGATTAAGCCATGTGAAGGAAGGATAGAGATACATTACTCTGCAACATGAGCTTTTGTGCTGGACAGGCATGCATAATTGTATGAATTCTCCGTTCTCTACTGGCCTTTGCATGACCTCTGGCTTCTGCTGCAATTCTCTATCAAAATGCACTCCGACAATGGTAACAGCATCATTAACTCAGGTAGCAGGATACATATTTACAGATTGGCAGTGAATTTTGTGTTTCTTTGATCACCGGGTAGTCTGAAAGCTTAAATTGTAGATATCCTGAAACAGAAGACTTTGAATTCCAGCTTAAAAGTAAAGCATGTTCACCCTCAGATAATATTATATCAATTCCAAATACAACTTGCAAGCAATCGTTGCTGCTGAGCATCAAAAAGGAAAAATCAATCAAATTGCGCTACTTGTCCACAAGGAAATGAAAATGTTCAGCCACGTACCTCTTGAATGAAAAAACAAGACAGGGAGCTTAATATCCAAGAAAATGATATTTGTTAATCAAAATGTAGATAAATAGAAAAACACAGGATATACTTTAATGTCTAAGCCTAATTTGTCTAAACATCAGACATTACCCAAGCAAACTTTATCGATTCTTGCATTTCCACCTCATCCTAAATTGTATCCTTAATTGTTACTTGTGCTTCTGAATTTAGCTAACAAAACAATTTTTGGGTTAATACAGAGTGAAGCCATCGTCATATGAAACATGCCACCCCCGTCTACAAGGTGAAGCATTTTCATCATACTCAGCACAGCAACTCCATCTTTTCTTCCAATTGACACTTCCAGTATTTGGTCTGTTATTCTTGTCATTCCATTTATACACTATCACTCCAGAGCGGTCACTCCACTCTCCGTCAATACCCTGGTGTGGTGGAGCCAAAGCGTATAACCCCTTCTCCCCTACACAAAACATTGTAAACATAAAACTCCCATTAAAAAAAGAGAGAGAGAGACTGGGAATTCATTTAGGTGAGGTGGGGCACATACCCGTGGTGTGGCCATGGAAAGAGCAGGCAGTTGGGGAGTTATCTTTGTCAAGATAAAGAGTATTGCATCTCAAGCAACGTTTCATGGCTTGGATTCGAGTGATATTTAGTTTTGTTTCATCAATTTTTGAAGATAACCGGATTTTTAACGCATTTGATGGCTTGTAGTGAAGGGTCTGGGAGAGAGAGCATGTCATAGCCATGTTGCAGGTGAATTCACCACAGAGACAGAGGTCATTGATGGGGCTCGTAGCTAGAGACTTTATCATAAAGCCCAATTATACCTATAGCTTAGATAATTATCCAGAATATAATAGTAGCCCGTGAAGTTTGATCTAGAAACATGGGCCTATGTCATCTTTTCTCCTTCCATTTCTTAATTCTTTCCATCATCAAGTCCCTGTTTCAAGTTTGTCGAGTAACAACGATAAGTGAACCATTTTCCCAATCAAAATTACAGGAAAAGTACTTGCATTGAAAGATTGGTTCTACAAACTAGTTTCTTAATCTCAGAGGACTTGTACGATCGGTCTAGATATTAGCTCGAGCAGCTAGCTTGTCAAAGTCCCCAAGAGGCGTAGCGTGATGGTAAAAAGTTTGAGATCTGCACAGCAGGTCTTGAGTTCGAGTCAGGGCGTACATCTCTTGTAAGAGCCTGGGACAGCCGGGGTTTTACTCACTCACCTGAGCCCACAAAGTGCGCTTTCCAGAAAATACGGTTTCCTCGAATCCAAAAAAAAAAAAACTAGCTTGTCAAAGATAATTTCTTCAAGCTAGAGAGATTGTTGTTGGACACCAACACTGTATGTAGTTTTTTTAATACTCTTGACAACTGATCCTTCTGCTCTCTATAATCAGAAATGCTGTAGTTTAGAGTTTTTAACAGGAAGAGAAAGATGAGATAAATCCATATTGAGTTATTTGTCCCACTATAACAAGTCTTCGAAACGCGAACAGCAAGAAAGAAGAGAGTAGCCCGAAAGAAAAGCGGCATATCCATCATTTGCCTAGCTGTCCATACAATACTTTCCAAGTTCTCCATAACCTGCTTGGTCATGAATTTATACGTAATAACTAAACTCTATATGATAAATATAGAGATTAATATATATAGTATTAAGTTAATGTATCATACTGTTCCGAATGAATAAAGATAAATACATCACTTCGAATTTAAAAGGATAAAGGGTCATGTCCATGACTATTTAATGGATCAAGTCACTTAAACAACAATAATGGGCTCTTGCTCTTCTCTCCCCTAAAGTATTGTTATATAATTTCATCACTCATTTCAAATATTAGGAGGAGGGGTATTTGTGTTAAATCTCTGAATTATTAGTTAATATTTTTGTAGATATTTTTAATTTCATTATTATGATTTTTTTAATCTTTAAAATTTAATTTTTATTTTTTAATTGATATTTATTTTATCTAGATTATTTTTTATTGTTTTTATTAAATTGCATTCCCCTTGAATTTTTTTTTCTATCAATTTATATCCTTATTTTTTTTTGTAGGTTTTTTATTAATATTCTTCTACCAATCTCATTTTTCAAAATTAAATTGATTGAGAATTATGTTTATTGATTGAATATGGATAAAAAATTCATCAAGATGCGACTTTTAGGTATTAGATCATGTTTAAGAGGTTTTTTCAAGTCCGCCTGTGTTTTTTTTTCTAAATTGATTTTTTTTAATTTTTTTTATCATTTTTAGCTTTTTTTTGTTTTTTTTGTTTAATTCTATTTTTTAAACTTTTTTTTCCGGTTTGATTCTATTGGGTTAGCTCTCAATAATTTTTTTCTATTTCACCCTCTATCATTTTTTAATTTATAAATAACATATTATATTACAAAATGATTTTTAATTTTATCCCTTGTGATTTTTTTAATCTTTTAAGTTTAGTCCTAATTCTTTTAATTGCAATTTTTCTGATTTGGGATATTTTTTTATTTCATCCTTGTTGGGTTTTTTTCTATCAGATTTTAGCTCCATTTTTTTTTTGTTATTCTTTTTCTCTTGCAAGTTTTTTTATTAATATCTTTTTCAATAATTTTACCCTTCAAAATTAAATTAGATAATATTTAAACTTTTTAATTGAACCCGGTCCCATGATTTAACAAGTTGCAAGCTTTTTACATTAGATTAGGTTTAGAAGGTTCACTTGGTCCCACTCCTTTTCTAAGCTAATATTTTTTGTTTTTTTTAGTTTGATATTTTTTTTATTCTTCTTCGGTTAGATTAGCATTAGGTTGTTTGATAATTGAAATGAGTTTAGATGTGGTTTATTTATTGAGAGCTTATTTATTGTTGTTGTTATTTGTTATATATTATTTAAATTATAATTTAAATTAATAACTTGAGATTTAAACTTTTTAAATTTTGTATTATTTACATAAAAAAAATAATTCAGCTCGCAACAACACGTATCTATCATCCAACCTACCAATTATAATAAGGAAATCTTAAGAGCCTGACGAGAAATTTAAGGAGCTTCAGCTAGAAAAGTCCCTAGGTTTTCCATTGATTTCAATCATTAGCATGCTATAGCTGGCTAATTAAAGGCTAATTTTCTTTGTGATCCTCTATTTTTTTTTATACATGTAAAACATAGCTAGTACTATCAATTGTTTAATAAATTTAAGAGTTTCATGATTTAAATGAATTAAATAAATAAAAAATGGACACGTCAAGAGATAGCTCTAAATAAAAGAACTTGTGCAACCTGAAATGACTAGACAAGCTAGGAATAAAAGAAAATCAAGAAGACGAAAATCACGAAAACAGCTTAAGGAATCCTAGTCTTACTGTTTATTTTTAATATCTATCCTAAAGACTTACAATAATTTAATAATTACGTAAATATACTTTTTCCCAGACAAAATAAGCAATTAACATCCCAGTAATAATACTGTAGCATGCACTTATCATCAAAGCTTCACAGCGCATCCATTGAAGGCGAAAGAAGAAGAATCTACACACAATACACTAGTAACGAAACTAGTTTACATATAATTAACAAGGCTTGCACTAGCAAGCACTTATCAAAACTATGCGCTTAATTCCATTTGACTATCTGAGAAAGATCTCCACGCACTACAGAGCAATGAGGACAGCTTATATATATAATAAGACTTGCACTGGTTTAATTAGTTTCTTCCTTGTAAGTGGGTGGAGTTTGACAACCTGGTCTAACATTGTTACGGAAACTAATTAACATTATGCCTAGAAATACGCAAGCGAGAAAAATCGGGCAACCAGACAAATTAATGCACCCCCATCGATCATGAGAAATATAAAGTTTAAGCTAAGGATATAGTCATAAAGGTGGGAGGACTCACCTAAATTAAATCCTATTGATTACATAGAGGATTCACCTAAATTAAATCCTATTGATTACATAGAGGATTCACAATCATGTTCGCTTTCAGATGCCAGTTCATCCTCTTCTTCAAAGCAATCAATGCCAAAAGCTGCATGGCCATGGCCAAAGGCCTTAATGTGGTCTTTCAGAGACCTCTTGTGCTTAAAATCAGACCCGCAAATGCAATACCATATTTTCCCACAGTTCTTTTCATGTGTTCTCCAATCACCTTTCACTGCAAATGACTTGCCACATTTTCTACACATGAAGGGTTTGATTCCATGCTTTCTTTTGTAGTGTGTTTGGAGAGTCCTAAAATCTTTGAGTGGTCTTGCTCTTGGATGATCAATATTGTGTTTGCAACCTTGTGCATAACAATAACATCGAAGTCTTAGCATTCCTGTTGGCTGGGTTCCTCTTAAAGAGTCGGGTCCTTTTCTGTACTGAGATCCATGTCCCCACATGTGCATCTGCAATATTAACCATAACCCAGCTGAGCTAGATATAAAGAGAGAGAGAGAGAGAGAGAGAAACAAGCAAGCAAACAAGCGTTGTGATCAATGGCTACAAAAGGAATTCCCTGGGTAGAGGCGGGCATGACATTTGATCCATCTGAGATGCGTACTGGGTCTTGGGTTATACAATATATATAAGAAATTAGGCAAGATTCACTACAAGAAAATGTAAGGTTGGGAGATCAAACTCTAGCAGCCTCCTTATAATATTCAAAGGGACTGGTAAAGATAACCTTGAGAGATTGTGCATGCCAGGCTTTAAGCTTAACTTAGGGTTGCACAAATACTAGAATTAGTTGTAACAGACATTAGCATGTGCCTTTAAAGGTACACACAGTGTTCGGGTTGGGAGCTGATCAGGTTTTCTGTAAAAACAACCTGAATCTTCGGTGAACTCTTACAGACATGAAAGGGATCGGAGCATTCTGAATTTCACTGTTCAGCAAGCCTTATCTGCACATTTTCAGAACTCTGAAGCACTGAATTTGTTTTCTTTAAGCCACCGCAGTAGCTGACCTTATCCTAATCTTCAAAGTAACAGAAGCACAAGGACGTCTCATGAAAGGTCAAATCACGCAAAAAATCTCAGTTGGAACTTGAAAGAAAAATCTATTACTCACGACAGATCTCAAGATAGTTAAGATATATGAAGTTTATGCAAAATGGAAGTCAAACAAACAAATTAAGGTAGACAGAGACCTTCTGTACTAGGCTAGTATTATGCTACTACTGCAAGAAGTTAAATAATTATTGTTGATTAATCATTAGAAACAAAATACCAAGATCCAGCTGATAATGGAGCAAGAACAAAGTAGATAAAAGCAAAAGACAAACAAGAAGAGCTTAATGAGACATGTTTCAAGAAAATGTGGCAATATACCTGCAAGTTGTTGTATCTGTTAAAGGTCTTGAAGCAAAGAGGACATGAAAATTGACTTGGACCAATGAGAATCTGGGAAGGTGTAGGAATCCAATATTGATCCTTGTTTAGTTTCTCCGAGGGGTACCCAGAAACTGCACTAATATCTTCCTTATCTGGTCCATTTGCAGATGGGGAAACCCTACGTACTCTCTGCAGATCAGAACTAGGGTTAGGGAGGCCTATATGCAGAACTACAGACACTGGCTTATCATTACCATCTTTAGTACTAAAAAAGAGGTTCTCATCATCCTTTTTCATTTTCTTGTTCTCTTCCATGGAACTACTCGAGGACTCGAGATCATGGTGTTCTTGTTGTCTTATAGGGCCTAAATATTCTACAAGGGGAGGTGGTTCTTTTTGAGGCGGGGCAAAAGGAATGGATGATTTGGTGTTGAACAAGTGGTTGTTTGGGTAAGAAGTGAAAGCCGTGTAATGAGGATTAAGAGGCATGAAGTTGAAAGATCTAGTGATGAGATTGAAACAAGGGTCTGCCATGGTGAAAGAAGCAAGAGAGGAAGGAGAGTGTGATTAGGCACTTTGGCTAGCAGAATAGACTGTGCTACTATATATAGCACCAAGTAGGGGCAGGAGAGATGGTTGAGGGCTTGAATACCTTTCAACAAGAAGAGCACGAGGCAGTAGTAAAAAGAAAGGGTGTCCAAAAGTCAAGAAATTACCCTCTGCATTAACTGAAGAAACTTATGGGCATGCATGAAATGACAATAAAGAAGGAAAGAAAGAAGAAAAAGACAGACAAAAGTCAGAGATTGGACCTGCAGAAGGTTGTCTCCCAGGAGCGGATTGCACCACGCATTCTGAGAGAAAGAGAGAGGTAACATTCTGTTGTTGTTGTTGTTGTTATTTAAAATCCTTTTCTTATTAGATATTGCTTGAAATTAACAGCTACTAGCCCCTTCGCCATTTGCTTTGGTGGTTGTGTTTTATGTTTGTTTTCACGTCTAAGCTTGCCATTTTCATGGAAAGGGATGCATGCACCTTATGGGTCCGGGTTTTATATTAAAAATACAGCCTCATGACACAAAGCATTAGGCAAGGCTGAGCCTAAAATTTGGAAAAAAGAGTAATTACCGACTTTTTATTGGTTATTTGTTGTGTCTATTTAAAAAAAAATAAACATTACATAAAGAGTAATACTTAGTTAGCTCACAATATATCGTGATAATCATAATAAAAAAAATTAAATGCAAAAAATAGTTATATATTGATAGCGTGTCTTTTAAAAAAAATTCAACCATGAATTGAATGATATTGAGATAGAAAAACAATTAATTCACTTGGATTAAATTGTGCTAATTTGTGAAACTCGTGGTGATAATCTTAAAAAAAATAAGAAAACTCAATTTTATTTTAATTCAGTGTTGAAAAATAAAATTAGCAAAAGACAACATTTGATTTAAAAAAATAAAGTGAATTCGATTCAACTAAACAAACTCATGGGAAGAGTCTTGCATGTCATTGAAATCAATATTTTTTTTCTAAGAGATTATTTTTTATTTAATTACACGGCAATATTAAGGCGCATGATAATTTTTTTATATAAAACATGTTTTTTAAAAGTAAAAAGAACAAAAAACAACAATTCATGCATTGTGGAAGAATAATCTAGTCCTTTTTTTATTTAATCTTGGAATGACAAACTCATATTTAATCCAAGATTAAAAACCACCATCTATTTTGCCCTTTTGTTATTATAGTCTTTTTTTCTTTCAATTCAACCATATTAAAAAAAAAAAACATGTAACTGAGTGCTAATATGAATTCAAATGGCCCAATTATAGAAGAAAAAAATTTAAAAATCAAATTAAAAATTGTGAAAAAAATTACTATTGTAGTACACAATGAATTATAAACAATAATAAACACTATAGTATTTAACATGCATGCTTTAGTTTTTTTTTTTCAATATAATTCTTAATCTATAAAAACAATAAGAATATCTTCACTAATAATATCTTTTTTTTCCTTGTATCTATCTATTTCTTCAAGTCAATCCATCTAATAAATGAAATTCCTAGTTATTATAAAATTACTATAGAATGCACCCTGGAACACATTAGATCCTGGGTTCACAACCGCTCTAGGGGTGGCGGCGACTTTGAAGAAACTCCGTTGATCTAGGTGGTCCATAATCAATTGATGTCTAAAGTGGGCCTTGGTCCCTACACTGTCTAACAAGGCAATACACCCAGGTATAAGGGTAAGCTCGGATACAAACATACACAAAAGCATACAGACCCGGCGTGATGGTTATTTTATATGTATCGATCGTGGTTTTTTTTTTTTTTTGAAATATTTTTAAAATAGAAAAAGAAACATTATCTTCGAATATTTTGAAGAGATTGTTGGATTGAAATGCCCCTTTTACCAGCGGCATTCTTTACGGCCATTAGATCAGTCAACAAACTCGTTAAAGAATGGTGTTGGGTTCTGATATCGTACGATATACTGTGGAAGCAACCACCTTTTCTCGTTACGTGCATAGACGGGGTGTGTAAAAGTTAATGAGGTGACACATATTGACAAATCTCGGACTCCATGCATGCTACCATGTTAAGTCACATCATTATAGAATGACTGGCTCTGTGTGTCAGAAGATGATGATGAAAAGGAAGCCAGAATATAGTAGTGACTTCTCCTGTACGTGCCTGTCTAGGCTCAGGATTTGAGGATGTGTACAGTGTTCTTCAAGAATTTAGGCTGGCCGGTTAATTGCTAGGAGAAACAGTGTCATTTTCGATTTGTCATTCTACTCTCCGAAGTGATTTTGCACCTGTACACTCGTCACTCGTGTATGTGTTTGTAATGATGGCAATGGAGGGCAGAGACGAAGTTGATACAAAGTTAAGGACAACGAAAATTGTTTATATCTGCTTAATTTAACGTGATCAGTTACAACTTACAAGGAAAGAATTTGCATATTTGACAGTCATTTTGGCTTTGATACAAGTGTATATTACCAATTATAGTTCATCACCAGCTACTAGTGCGGCTTAATTTGCTTGTCGTCGCTGATTTACCTGGCCAACAGATTTAGCTTTGGAATCCAATGCTCTAAATTAACCCTCGATCTCCTTAATTTGATAGAACACAAAACACTTGACATGACAATTTTATATTTTACAACAAATATATATATTGAGTCATTGAACATATCAGATTTGACACGCACGTACATGCTCTTCCTCGCCATAATATATATATATATATATATATATATATATATAATCCGAGACGTCCGATTAATCTAGAAAACTAATAATCACATATAGGAGCATGATAATGCCAGCATTATGTATATATGATGGGCGAAGATTTAGGAAAGTACGTTGAATACCTACTCTTTATTACTATATAACAGGATATATACTAGCAAAATAATAATAATAGCAAAATAATGATGATGATAATAATAAAAAAAAAGGAGGAGCTAGGTCTCTTATTCAAAAACCTATATAAACATGTTATTGCACGTATCTTCTGGGAAATGGTAGCTGAAGCTAGCTTAAGATCAGAAATTCAAACCAATTTCACCGCCAATACATTAAAAAACAATAATAAACAAAGGGAACCGTGATTTTGAATTCCTCAAACCATAACTATACTTGGTTTTGAACGAAGACTTCTTCGGGAGCTATGTTGACTATTAGACATTATAAAAAAGGTGCGTTTCATCCCAACTAAAATTAATTAAGAGTACCAACTTCCTAGTTAGAATCAAAGAAATTGAGAAAATATATAATTAACAAATTGCACTTCCCAGATTCATGTTCTCAATACATGGAGACTTTATGTGCGCGGAAGGGTTACTTAATTTCCTCAATAAATCTGTACTCTTAGGATTTCATTCGTGAATATCTGACACATGCACTTGGCGAATAAATCAGAAGGTGGTGGAGGGGGTGCTGAGCTAGCTCTACAACTGATCACAAAGGAAGACGAAATCATTTCAGCTTGCATCAAGTATTTATTGAGCATTTGAACTCCTGAGAAATCTGTCCATCTCAAAAGGTTGATTTCGTTGAGGAACGAAAACCATGTTTTTCCATGCCTGTAAGCTCTCTTATTGGTTATATTTTCAAATGTTGTCTTGGAGTCTTTAATTTGACCACAGCTCATTTCTTATAATTTTATGTCTCCAAGATTGCACGAGTGTGTACCTACGGGAAATGGGAATTATGACCTTTTGAGTCTCCATGTCCAAGATTGTTTTGATAATACCAACCAACCGCCTCCGAAATTGAAAATCCAATAAAAGTCCAAATCAAATCACAAATACTGTTTGTTTATTATATTAATTTTGCTTGCGGTCTCTGACCAAAACAAACAAATAGATTTGCAACAAAATTAAGTAAAGTTTACTTCCTGCTTTATATTGATTGCAGTGCCCTGGGCACAAAATATATATTGGTCCCTCATCCACCGATCCAGTGGTCAAGCATTGCCAGTCCTTAAGCACACAACCACTGAAGTCATTTCAGATATGGAGCGTCTCCGAGCACATCTTTAGTTCTGAAACGTAGTTTCAACAATGAATAATCCTAATTTAATCTTTCCCGAAATATTATCTTCGAAATAAGAAAGAACAATCTCATTCATCGAATAAATGGAACCAATGGTAGTCCTAGCGGATCTCACAAATTCAATTATGGCGGTTATATTTTGCGAAGTATAGTCGTAGTCTGGGTAAAACTAGCATTACTCTTGTACAATTAAACTGGATGATTTTAAAGAATATCAGTACTCCTCCAAGTAAAATAAGGGCAGGAAAAAGGATGGTTTTGAGTTCTATACATCTTGAAAACCAAAACATATGCTTAAAATACTAATCAACTGTTTAAATCCTGTCACACATGCTATGATTTCCCTCTCACAGAACAGTTAAATGATGATGACCCTTGAGAGGTCGACATCTGATCAGGTCCTCTAAGGGTTGTTTACAAGAGAGGGGGGGAATCCAATACTATGATTGGATCTCACTGTTCACGAACTTTTGTGACATTATTGTTTCTGACCATTTTCTCTCATTTGCTACTTTGCTTAATGGTTGAAAGTGTTATAAACATTACAGCAAGTACGCTAGGAAGGCTTTAATTTCATATTCTTGACAAGAGTTGCTCGTCACATTAATTTCAACTGTATTTTACTTGTCATGTACTTGCTTTATTACAAAATGGAACCTTGGAGGACCTAACAGTTTAATTGCAGTAACCTTGTAGAACCTAACAGTTCGATCTCTGCCTATCTTGCTTGATGGCTTTCTTTCATACTGGCTGCAGGTTCATACTCTGCTCCCTAATCCGGAAAGATCGTATGTCAATGTTCCCCGTGTAGGAACTTCCATTTTTCTTAGTCGGAGTATGGGCTTCGGTTCGGGACTCTGAATTGATCAATCGAATGGGAAAACTCCTCTCCTCTTTCTTTTCCCTCTTTCTCCCCGCTCCTGATCCTGTGGCTTACCTTCCGGGGGCATGAAATGAACCCTGAGGTTACTCTGTCCCTGGCATCTCTTTCTTCCGCTTCGTCTTCTCGGGCAAGCGGGTGAACTCATGGCCTATTCCTTATTTGATTCTCTAGGCTAGTGGTCCCTTTTTGTCTGGCCATGAATAGTGACCGGGACCTCGTGTTCGCCGGGTAGCCATTCCTCGGCCTCGGGCATTCACTCTTATCTGTAGCTGTCCGACCCCTCTTTTCTTTCCCTCGCTTTGTCGGAGATGACTTTTTGGATTGCCGACCTATGCTCACAGAGCAGAGAAGGACTACTAGCTTTTTTGTCTATAAGAACTGATCAAATTATCCCAAGTGAAGGGCACTGGTCTAAGCAGGCCCGTGGTTCGAAACTTGACATCATAAATAACCCAGAAATTCGGTCTGGGCCCTTCAATTATTGTCTTCAGCCGAAGCAAACTATCAATTCCCTATGGCATTCTTCTGAAAGCCCGGACTCTATTTTTAATTAAACAAAGAAATGTCTGCAGATTGACTAGATGACCTTGCTTGGCAAACTAAATTAAGGCAAGCGAATTTTGCACACAAATTAGTTTTCAAAATTAATTATGCATTTCGCTGGCCAGGAAAAAAGAAAAGCTTGCTAAGTTAATGTCGTTTTAGTGCATAAATATACATAATAGATCAAAAATGCTAAGGTTTGGGATGCAAGTGAGAAAGGGTATATAGTTTTAGGACTAGATTGAGGTTTCCTGATTTTATTTATTTTATTTTATTTGGGGGTGGGGGGTTTAAAAACAAAGAAAGGGAAAGAAAATCTACTCGAGGCCCTGTCCAAACTCCAAAGGCTAGCCTCGGATGGGGCCTCCAACGTCAGATAAACCATGGCCCGGACCATTTATAACATGCTAGCCTTTTTGTTGAGCTGGGCCTGGACAAAATATCTTAGCACCTTAAAAGAGATGCTAGCAAAAACAACAACTATGGAAATTTGATTCCGGTCCATAAGCAGGCTGGGGCCCAAAGAATTCTCTTTTGCATACAAAAATAACGTTAAAAGAGCTTTGAGAAAATGAAAAAAAAAAAAAAGAAGCCCAGTTTGACCATTCAATCCGTTGTCCACCGCTCAAGTCTCCCGTAACGAATCACGCCTCACCCGCCGCATGGGACATGGCGTAGGCGCACCGGCCAACCCTTCACTCCACCAAAAAATACTATCCTCTTTTCTAATAATAAAAAAATAATTAAATATTGCACCTTTCTAATTTCTAGCATACATAGAAAATATATAAAAATCTTGCAGAAATAAAAAGAAAACACCAGATTCTCTTTTAACATGGGACGGCCAAGTGTAGAAGATCTCATGCTGCCAACTTGATATTCTTCATATTTAGCTCCAAATCTAAATCTTGATCTTGTTATTTTCTGTTCTCAAATTTTGATCTTGTTATTTTGAAACTAACCAATTTCTTCTAGCCTAGGGCATACAATATTAAAAAAGAAATAATGTCTTAGTTGACCGCATAAAAAAAGGGTGACAGCTGCACCTGCATGGTCTTCCCCAAAGATTGGCGAGGCAACAAATCAGAACCCACCCAGCATGCCACAGTCACATGGTAAATGGTCAGCAAAACACAGCAAAAAAAGCACATTGGTATCACCAATAAATAGGGGATAGTTTCACTCTTTTCAAAGCCTCCCCTCCTCCACACATCTCTCTCTCGCTTTTGCAATTTCTTTCAACGCTCAGCGAAAGTTGGAGAGACCCTAAAAATCTCTCTCGATAGCCTCCTCCAGTCTCTCACACGCAGCCACTGATCAGGTAAATTACTCTTCAGATCTACTCTCCTTTGCCGTTATTATTTCTATCTGCTTTCTCTCTCAGATCTCTCGATTTCTTCCATCGAATGATCTAAATTGTCAGTTCTAATCAGTTATTGTTTCTTCTCTCTGTTTTACTAGATCTGTTTATGTATTGATTGGTTTTCTGGATCTGATATCATCTTCTTTTCTTGTTGTGTTCTTGAACTGTCATCGCTATCTCTTTGATTTACTAGATCTGCTTGTATTTTTTGCTTCTCTCTTTCAATTATCTCAGATCTATTTAACTAAAATTTTCATGCTTCGAGTTTTGAAAATCCACTTCGTATGCTATGAAATTACTGTTGAGATCTGCTCGTGTGTTCCGGAGTTATGTGGTAAAGTATGTTCCGATGAACTGTTTTACTTGACTACGTAGGATTTGTTGCAGAAACACTTCACACCTTTTTTTTTTGCGCACTCTCGCCTTCTATTTTCATTTGTTGTTTTTGTTTTGATTCAGCGTTGTTTTAATAGAATCTAGTTCATTTTTCGATAGATTTGTTTCAACATATTTATGTCTATTCAAAAGTTGGCAACCTGTACCGGATTCTATAATTTTGTTGGTTGTGTAATAACAATTGTTTATTTTTATCTATTTGGAAGTGGACGATTGATTAGATGTTGTTGGGATTTTGATTGTTGTTTCTTATTGGTTACTTTTTTTCTACCTCTATTCATGATTTGATGAACCGGTATTGTATAGGATGATGAATCCTTTCCTCATTGCCTGGTTTTGTTTTTTAGCTGATGTTTGCCAACTTGATCAACCAAAAAACGAAATATGCATTTACTTAGGAAAAAATAATTTTTCATGTGGAAAGTTGTTTCCTTATGGTACGTCCACATACTTGGTAAATTCTGATTTTTATACCTTTAGATGAATTCAGTTGAGCTGTTTATTTAAACTATTGTTGTGTTTATTGGTTTGTTTAAATTATTTGTCTTTTAATCCTTTCTCTTTAGCTTTTTCTGATTTATATTTCTGTTCATTTGCTTGCTATGAATGCGGGATTGGCATTGTACTTTTTATCAGTTATCCTCGTTAGAGTACTTGTTATGTTGCCCCAGTATTCTAGGGGAACCAGAAACTATTTGTTTTTCTTTATACCAATGTTCCCTGATGTGATTTTATGCATGGTACATTGGCTGCTTTGTGATTTGATTTTTATAGTCTGCTTATCCTATTATCTGTATCTCCATTTGTGTTGGCCTAAACACAGTTTTCTTGTTAATGTTGCCTTTAAAATAAGCTGTTTTTAACAGCTTGTGCTGCCATCTTTGCAGGAAAAGTCACAATGGCTGAGCAGATTCAACACCCTTCTGTTATGCGGAAAGTAGCTGGCCAGTTCCTTCATTCCAGTGTTTCTAATGATTTTGGTTGTGATGGGGCTTTCCAGAGGCCTGCTCTGCACCAAAGGTGTGCTTATGGCAACTACTCAAATCCTGCTTTCCAGTACCCCATGGGATGGGCATGTGTAGCAGCTACTGAATTATCTATTGTTCCATCTAGTGCTTCATCTGTTCTTGTTCAAGCCCCAGCAGAAAAAGGTTTAGCTAGCTTCGGTATTGATTTCCTTATGGGTGGAGTCTCTGCAGCTGTATCCAAAACTGCTGCTGCTCCCATTGAGCGTGTTAAGCTTTTGATTCAAAACCAGGACGAGATGCTTAAAACTGGTAGGCTCTCTGAACCCTACAAGGGCATTGGTGATTGTTTTAAGCGAACAGTGAAGGAGGAAGGGTTTGGTTCATTGTGGAGAGGGAACACTGCCAATGTCATCCGTTATTTCCCTACTCAGGTATACAAGCTTTTTCAAGTTGTTTTTCAGTTAATATGTTTTTTTTTTCAATTTTTTGCTCATTGTGTTTGTGAAACTGTCAGGCCTTGAACTTTGCATTCAAGGATTACTTCAAGAGGCTCTTCAACTTTAAGAAAGACAGAGATGGCTACTGGAAGTGGTTTGCTGGGAACTTGGCCTCAGGAGGTGCAGCCGGTGCTTCTTCCCTTCTCTTTGTCTATTCCTTGGATTATGCTCGAACCCGTTTGGCCAATGATGCCAAGGCTGCAAAGAAGGGAGGAGAGAGGCAATTCAATGGGCTCATTGATGTCTACAAGAAGACAATGGCTTCTGATGGTGTTGCTGGGCTTTATCGTGGATTTAACATTTCTTGTGTTGGAATTATTGTCTATCGCGGTCTTTATTTTGGAATGTACGACTCCTTGAAACCTGTGCTTCTTACCGGAGACATGCAGGTTAGTGGAAACACTTCTGTTATGCTTTATTTGTCTGATGATTACATGGTTGCAAGATTGTGTTGCCCACTAGCTTAGGCTTTACACTTTAGCAACTGAATTTTATTCACTTATTGAGACATCAATTGTTTTTCTTTTTTCCCTTGTAAATGTATTTAGTTCTTTTGTTTTCTAGGCATCATAAAACCTTTGACATGGTTCCGCTGTACAAAACCATATGCTTTTAATTTTTTGTGTTGGGAGTTCTAGATTTTTTTAATTATATGTACACTGCAATTAACTCATTGTGTGCGTGCAAGATGGTTGCTTTATCTTATTAATTTTGGAAATCAGATTGCAAGTTCACTGTTTTTGTTTAAACTTCTTAAAAGTTACGTTGAAATAGGGGATTTAGTTTGGCTTTTTCAACATGTTTTCTGTTTGTGATTTTTACATGATAGTTTATTTTAAAGTTCTGTTGAAATAGGGGATTCAGTTTTGGTTTTTGTAACATGTTTTATGTTTGTGATTTTTACAGGATAGTTTCTTTGCAAGCTTTGCCCTTGGTTGGCTCATCACCAATGGTGCTGGTCTTGCTTCCTACCCCATTGACACTGTTCGTAGAAGAATGATGATGACCTCTGGTGAAGCTGTCAAGTATAAAAGCTCACTTGATGCCTTCTCTCAGATTTTGAAGAATGAGGGTGCCAAGTCTCTCTTCAAGGGTGCTGGAGCAAACATCCTCCGAGCCATTGCTGGTGCTGGTGTGCTTGCCGGTTATGACAAGTTGCAGCTGATTGTATTCGGCAAGAAGTACGGATCTGGCGGTGCTTAAATGGAAGCTATATCTTCATTCTTGTCGTTTCATTTAGGTTAGATGGTGATGAAAATCTTGACTTCTGAGAATTTAGTCGGCGAATTTTTCCACAAATAATTCAGTTTTAGGGGGGAGTTACTCCCTGGACCAAAATTTACTTTTTGGATGGATTTTTTTAAAAAAATTTCAGAAGAAACCTCATAATAGTTGTGGCTAATGCCTCAGCTGCTTCTTGGAAGTTCAGTCATATGATTTGAGGAATGCATTCTATTCTACAAGGTCACATGATGTTTTTATTTTTTGGTAACTAGCTGCATGGTGCTTGGAACCTTTTGTGTTTTTGTTTTGCCTTGCAATAATGTTTTTCATGCGATTCTTAAGCCTGATAGATCCAGTGGTAATGCTATTCCTGTCCAGGGCGGTGTTACATGATGTTATTGGTGTTTGGCCTCGTGCTGTTATCCCCCTCGAGTTGTTGTTTTTAAGGGTATTATAGTCTTTTAAAAGTGTTCAAGAATATTGTGATCAGTCAAAAGTTTTTATGGAACTCATGTTTTTGGAAGTAGTGAATTATTTATGGTTAAATGACATTTCTGCCCCAAAACTGTTAAGGTTGAGGCGCATTAGGTTTGTACTATCAATTCGATTTATTTTTTCCTAAAATTATATAATGTTTTAGGCAAATATCGTCATTTGATAAAAATCCTTTTAAAACAATAATATTTGGTATTTTTAGCTGAAAATCCAATCAGCTTTAAAAAATATTTTCAAGGTCAAGAAATCTTTTTTTTTCCTTAGATATTAAAATAATTAAAAATAAATAGAAAATAGTTTGAAATGATCTTTAGATTTTATTGAGGTTCCTAAGAAATCATATAAATTTATCTGCTTAGTCATAGTATGGTTCTCAAAAATATTTGCATGGTCAAATATGCGAACACCTAACTAAGCTTAAAATAGGTTAGTTTTGAGAACACAAATGCAAAATGTTTAAGAACTGTACTAGATTTATCCACTTGGATTCATATGACCTCTTCAAAACTCCAAGAAAATTGAGATAATTCCAACTTATTTTGTATTTTTTATCTTTAACAAAATGAATAATAATAATAATAATTTTAGATTTCAAAAAAATTAAAATTTATTTGTTGAGGTGGATTGAATTTTCTTTAGGATCTATTAAAATTCTCAGTTCAATTTAAAATGGGTTTTTGATCATACCAACTATCAAACCAAACAGAGGGATAATATCCGCTGAAAATATAATAATTTAAGAATAAAACTAACTAAATTGATAATACAGGTTTCAATGTGTTCCGACCTCAATAGTTTAAGGGGAAAAAAACCGCCATTAGACCCATTATTTAGGACAACGTGCTCGTCCATTTTGAACACCGGAGGGAAGCGGACTTCGGAGTTTGGTCTGGAATAAATGTCTCCAATAAGAAATTAAAAAAAAAATCAAATTAAAAATATGGAAATCATAGCTACTTGCTTGAAAATGGAGGGTGCTAGCAGACGTTAAGTTTTCTAGTGTGTTTTTAAAAAAACCAAGAGTGCTTTACTCTCGGTGTTATCTCATTCCTATAATCTCTGCCTTTTTCTCCGTTTGCAACGCCGTTTCTCACCATCTTTTCGGAATTTGAGTTGAATTGTTATAAATTCTGGTTCAACTTAATTTTTCCTTGGTTGTGATACACCTGGGATGCATGTGTGCCCGGGGACCTTTAGCTCTCACCAAGGTTTTGAATTGGTACTTCTACTTTTAGTTTTTTATTTTTGTCATTTATATTTTATTAACATTTTTATGGCTTTCAATTTTATTTTTTTAAATTAAGTTTATAGTTTTTTGTTTTTTCAATAATAATAACAACGATTCCAATTTAATCCCTTTTTTTTTATTTTTTATTGTTTTTCTTGGCCCCTTTGTCATGATTTTTATAGTTTTTAATTCTATCATTCAACCCATGTTCATGACTTTTATTTTTTCAACGACGACAACAACAACAACAACAGTGATGGTAATATTAATAACAACGATTATGATGATGATGATGATGATGATGATAAAAAAATAGTAATGTTAGTTATAATAATACTAGTAATAATAATAATAATAATAATAATAATAATAAAATAGTAATTATAATAATAATAAAAATTATTGATGATAATAAAAATAATAGAAGTGGTAGTAGCAGTAACACTGATATTACTACTACAGGTAATGGTAGTAATAATAGTGGTATTAATAGTGGTATTAATGGTTGTGATAATAATAATTGTGGTGGTAATAGTAGTAGTAATAGTAATAGTGACGGTGATGATATTAATAGTTGTGATAATAATAGTAGTAGTAATGATGATGGTGATAATGGCGATGATGATTGTGGTAATGATAATGATACTTATAATAATACTAATAGGGATGGCAATGATTGTAATAGTAGCAACAATAGTAATAATAGTTTGGTATAATAATAATCGTTGTGGTGGTAGTGATAATTGTAATGATAATGATAATGATAATAAAATAATGGTTATGATATTAGTAATAATGGTATTAGTAGTAATAATAATAGTATTAATACTGATGGCGGTGAGAATAATAATAATTATAATAATAGTAATAATACCAATAATGTGATAACAACAACAACAATAATAATATGAGGGAGAAGAAGAAGAAGAAGAATAGTGATGATAATAAAAACACTAATAATAGTAGTGGTGATAATAGGAATAATAACAATAATAATGACAACGATAATATTAATAATAATAGTGATGATGATTGTGACAATTATTGTTAAGATGATAATAATACTAATAAAATTGTTACTATTATTACTAATAATGATAATGTTAGCACCACCACCACCACCAACAACAACAGTAATAATAGTAATGGTAATAATAGTAATAACAATAATAGTGATTTTAACAGTGATTGAAATAATTATAGTAGTAGTAATGATAATGGTATCAATGATGATATTACATATTATTATTAGTAGTAATAGTGATTTTGCTATTTTCTAAAATTCTTTTGTATGATTGAATTTTTTTCCGTCAATTTCATCATTTAGCATTTTATTTATTGAAAATTAAACTTCATGATTTTTATAGATTGAATGTTTCGAGTCTAATGACTCGCGTCATAGATTTAAAAAGATAACATATTTTTTTAAGGAAATTTATAATTCTTTTTATTTTTTATTGGGTTATTCCAGTCATATAATCTAAATCACGGGTTTGGCAGAGTGTTTTGCATTAGCTTAACCATAATTAACATTAATACACATTTATCGTGCCCAATTTTTAATGTTCTTTTTACTCTATTTCAATATATGAACACCATTTTTTGTTAAAAAAATAGCCCAGCTGCACAGCAAAGCGCAGACACCAAGGCTAATACATCACTATAATAGAGTAAAAAAATGAGATGGTAAGCGGTAATTCTGCTACAGTAAAAGAATGAGCTATTTTAATATATAGTTAATGTTTATTTTTTTTTACTTTACATTAAGAGTGTGTTTATTATTGTAGTAATAATTATTTTTTAAATTATTTTTTATTTAAAAATATATTTTAATAATATTTTATCTTTTAGAATTTATTTTTTATACAATTACATGAAAGATGAAAACATGTATAAGAAAAATAAAAAAAATTTAAAAACAAGCTAGCGGCAAATAAACTCTCAAGTACTAGCCTTTGTATGCACTATTCTCTCCTTCGTCTATTGATGTGATTTAATTATTAGAGAGTCTTCAACCCACCAGAGAACTAATTATTTTACAATTATTCGAGCCATGTCAACCCTTAAGAGCCACCACGTACTATCCCTCGAGCTTGAGAAGAACCAGGTCTTCCTCGAAGTTTTCCCGATCTCAACAGGATGAGTGGATCTGGAGATGTACCCGTGCCTTTTTTTTTTTTTTTGTTTCCAACCGGAAAACTTGTCCCCGTGAAATCTACTCAGCACATAATTAATCTTATTCTATTTCAATTATTTTTATTTATTATTAAGAACAACAGCATGGATCATCCCAGGGGATTATTTACATAAAGTAGTGTTAAATAATAGGTTTGTGTTTGTTAAAGAAGGGTACAGCGCCTTTAAAATGATGGCATTATCTAGAATCGTCATATATAATATTCCATACACCAAAGTGAATGAGATATCCTATGATCATCGTCCTTTCCTCAAGATTTGACTGGCTTTTGCAGTTTCAAATTGACCTCACTACAGCTCCCTCTGTCTCCAAGATATATAGGTGAATAAGAAAAAGATTTACAGTAATAAAAAAAAATCATTAATGATATTTTATTCGTTGCTTTTTATCTTGGTTCATGTTTTTTTTAAAAAAAAAACCTATAAAAATATATACATCTAGAATTTTTTGCTCTTCTCTTCGTATCAACCTTTTTATATATATATAAATTTCAAGAAATAACTAACAAAATAACAGTAGTTAAGCACCGTTAATAAGTATTGGTGCAAGAAAGAGCACCGATTCCTTGCTTGCGAAGTGGGGCTTCCTCGAACTCGTGGTTCTACTGCCATTAAACAGCATATACACTCTCCAAACTGGATGGAGCTTCTGTGTGCCAAAATTAAAGGGCTGCTCTTTATTCATTGAACGCAGATACAAGGAGAATATCTGAGCGGGATAGCTTTTCTGTTCACTTGTTTTTATGTGTTTTTGTGGATTTTGATGGTCCATTGTTGCTGCTATTAAAAAACAAAAACAGAAAAAAAAAAAAAAAAGATAGAGTCACAATGTTCATGTAGAATGGCAATGCAGCAATGTGGCATGAGTCATAATTTTAATTTTAGTGAGTCTCTGGAAGTAATAATGGTTGTTTTTAAAAGTATTTTTATATTTAAAAATGTATAAAAATAATTTTTTTAATTTTTTTTATATTGACACATTAAAATAATCTGAAAACACAAAAAAAATTAATTTAAAGTAAAAAAAATTCAAAATTAATTTTAAAAAAATATACTTCAAAAATATTAATTTAACAGGCAGCACTCCTACATATGTGTTGATAAAGCAGGCCACCTCCCCTCTGCACACATACATACAAATGTCATAAAGATCAAAATCTAGCCAGTATAGTTCCGGTATGGTGTTGAGCATGTTTAATTACTGTCCTCGGCATTGATAGAGGTTATTAACTTGCCAAAACATCAACGGGTCCTTGAAACGGTTTTCAATGGATCTATGGGTTCTTGCAGGTAGAAATTTCCATCTCGATTCATGACTGTAAAAAGTCGCCTTGTCAGCTTGTGAGGAAATGACCACTTTACCAGCTGACAAGTTTCACATGGATCAAATAGAACAAACCCTAAAAGATAATGTCAAGATTGATATTTTCCATCATTTTAGCCACCCTAGGAGAGAAACATGCTGCGGCCTTGAGACCCACTGTTTTGGTGAAAAACAAATGTTTTCATCTCCAATGTTTAACTGGCTGCCATTACCTTGAATGATCCTTTATTGCTCTCTCCCCCTCTCTGCTTCAACCATCTACACACATCTGTGGTGAAGTGGAATTGACAAGCAGCCAGTTACCTAATCAGGACCCTTGATGTTTGGCCACCTTTTTCCCTTAAAACTTTTCAACTTACAACTACTTTCTTATACAGAGTCAGCTGGTTTTTGGTGATCTATCTTCAACTGCCTGTAATTATCCAGTTGTTGCCGGAAAAATGAACAAGTATTGTCCAAAAAATACAACGCCAGTTTTCTTTCTTGTTGAGATGGGAACCGATTTTACTCGACACCAAAACAAACCCACTACCCTAGAGATTGATAGCTAGACATCAGCTAAATGAACTGACAGGACTGCATTGATTAGCTGTCTTTCCTCCAAGGTACAGGAGAAAGCATTGGAGACATTTATGAAACTAAACAGCTTCGTACATTATGACAATTAGCAATTAATGGCCAATAATTTAGGTGGTTTGTACCATGACAGATTGTACAGTGCCACAGACTGACAATAGAGGAAAAAGTTGTGGCTTTTTTCTTTTTATGAAATTGCCCATCACATGTATTTGCAGTGATAAAAAAAAAAAAATTCAGTAACCGTGAGAGTTTTCATAGCCAGTTTAAACGCTTCTCAGTAAATCTCTTGACATCCTTAAGTTAATGATAAAACAAATCTTAATAATTTTAAGATTTATAATAATTTTTAAAATAAAATTATTTTTCAAAATTAAATTTTGATATATCTTAACCGGTAGAGAGATGAATTACCAATTTACCATATGATGGGCTACAATTTATCTTTTTTTTTTTTTAAAGAACTACTTGATAATATATATCTAGTTAGTAATCTATATATAACACCCAATTACTTCAACTGTATCCATTAAATTGATAGCCGAGGTCAGGGAGATTACTGTCTTCAACTTCCTTTCTCATACGTCATAATTTTTTAAATTAAGCTGCAG
>Ga0325410_1000517_pt1 | contig 40370 bp, 28 predicted proteins | sample PopdelMetagenome_16_FD_206182 | JGI IMG/M metagenome (GOLD analysis project Ga0325410, IMG submission 206182) | Populus deltoides microbial communities from Bellville, Georgia, United States - Xylem-PdIQD-R3 | ecosystem: Host-associated > Plants > Phyllosphere > Stem > Wood/Secondary xylem...
AAATGGAATAATACGGGGAAGTTCACAGTTGATTCAACATGGGATCTAATCAAGGAATCTAGACCCCTTAACTCCCTTCATCATCTTCTTTGGTTTCCAGGACATTTATCTCGTCAATCCTGTATCCTCTGGTTAGCTTCTTAGACCAGGCTGAGACCATGGACATGTTGAACAGAGCATGTATAATAACCACCCAAACATGCATCCTTTGTAGCCACCAAAATGAAACACACAATCATCTTTTCTTCCAATGCGCCTACACCAGTTCGGTTTGAGAGTCCATTACAAGGCATTCAGGAATCTAGTGGTCCATAATGCAGTGGAAGCCTCTCCTCCATTGGGCAGCCATAAATTATAAGAAGAGGAAGAACTGATAAATTCAATACTGCTCTTTTATTCACTACATAAGATTCTTGATTGATCGGTGTTACAATGCTTCCTCTTTATATAGAAGGAGAGGTAGTTTGTGTACAAAATATTATTAACTAATTTATCGCTAAACTTTACGGAAACAATTCCTATTATGACGCTAGTATTCTAACAAACTCAATAAAAATATATATATATATATATATATATATATATATATATATATATATATAGAGAGAGAGAGAGAGAGAGAGAGAGAGAGAGAGAGAGAGAGAGAGAGAGATATGTTGAATATGTTGAATATTCAACACTCCCCTTCAAGTTGGTGCATAAATATCACATATGCCTAACTTGTTGAGACAGCGATTAAAGACACTGCCTTGGTTAACACATCGGCAAGTTGTTTTTGAGACTGAACATGAAGCACTTCGATAATTTTTTCTTCTAACTTTTCTTTGATAAAATGTTTATCCACCTCAATGTGTTTAGTTCTATTATGTTGGACGGGGTTATAGGCAATATCACATGCCGCTTTGCTATCACAATATAATTTCATAGCTTTTGTCTGTTCAACAAGTAATTCCTGCATCAGATTCCTAATCCATAATAACTCGCAAATTGCTTTGGCCATCCCCCTGTATTCGGCTTCGGCCGATGATCTAGCCACCACTTTTTGTTTCTTACTTCGCCAAGTGACCAAATTTCCTCCCACGAATGTAAAATATCCGGATGTAGATCATTGATCCTCTATTGACCCAGCCTAATCAGTGTCGGTGTACCCTTCAATATTTAAGTTTTCTCCCTTCTTAAACAAAATTCCTTTTCCTGGAGACGATTTCAAGTACTTCAAGACACGAGTAACAACCTTTATGTGTTTTTCGCTTGGGGAGTGCATGAGTTGACTGATCACACTTAAAACGTACACCAAGTTAGGTCTGGTATGTGCAAGATACATTAATCTCCCCACCAGTCTCTGATATCTCTCTTTATTATTATGGATTTGTTGTGGATGTATACTTAGTTTCAGATTTTCTTCTATAGGAGTACTGACTGGGCTACATGCTGTCATGCCTGTTTCTTTCAATAAATCCAAGGCATACTTTCATTGAGACAGAAATATTCCTTCTTTCGATCTTGATACTTCAATGCCAAGGAAGTATTTTAAATGGCCAAGAGACTTCATTTCAAATTCCTGAGCAAGATGAATTTGTAATGCTTCCTTTTCCTTAGGATCATTTATAGTAACTATCATATCATCAACGTATATAATGAGAGCTGTGATTGCCTTTTTATTTCCTTTTAAGGAAATGGTATGATCTGAGTTGCTTTGTTTGTATCCAATAGACTTCATAAATTTGGTGAACCTTTCTAGGAGGTTGCTTCAACCCATATAGGGATTTCCTTAGTCTGTATACCTGTGTGCTTCCTTGGGTTTGCAACATACATCCAGGAGGTAGTTCCATATATACTTATTCTTGGAGATCCCAATGCAAGAACACATTTTTTACATCAAATTGGTATAGGGGCCAGTCAAGGTTCACAGCTAGAGATATCAGGATCCGTACAGTATTGATTTTAGCCACCGGTACAAAAGTTTCTATATAATCAATCCCGTAAGTTTGAGTGTATCCTTTGGTGACCAGCCTTGCTTTAAATCTTTCAATGGTACCATCCATTTTATATTTGATGGTAAACACGCACCTGCATCCAACCGGTATTTTTCCTATGGGTAAGTCAACCACTTTCCATATTGAATTCTTTTGAAGAGACCTCATTTCTTCATTCATAGCTTCTTTCCATTTAGGATCTTTCAGAGCTTCCTGCACACTATTAGGAATAGATATAGCAGATAATTGTTTCACCAAAGTTTTATTTTCCTTTGACAACCTATGATAGGATATGAAATTATTCATAGGTAATGTGGTTTAGAAGTGAGGAGCGATTCATAGTCATTTTTGGGTTTTCCCCGTGTAGTTCTATGGGGTAGAATTTTAAGTTGAGTTTCAGAACTTACCTGAGGTTCGGGCATAGATTCAAACTTAGAGATCACTTGATCTGTTGACACATTATGCATGGGGGAAGCTAATGACTGAGGTTCTGATTGCCTTACTTCTGTCTGGTCTTCAGTAAATGGTTGCGGCTCCAGTTGTATCATCTTTTTTGAAGCATGTGACCGAGGTTCGGTGTAATATTTTCTACTTATAACATCCAAGTGATACAAGTTGTCTTTGGAAGCCTACAAGAATCCTTGGTTGTCCTCGTCACTGATCATTTCAGGAGTGGAGTAATACATTTTATGTTCATGAAATATGACATCAAGAGTAACATATAGTTTATGGGTTGAAGGATGGTAACAACGGTAACCTTTTTGATGTTGAGCATAACCAACAAAGACACATTTGAGTGCCCGAGGTTCCAACTTGTTTCTTAATGGCTTGTGGAGATGAACAAATGTTGTGCACCTAAAGACTTTAGATGGTAGATTCGACATAGTATGTGTATTTATGGCATCGTGAAAAACACTTAATGGAGTCTGAAACTGTAGGGCACTTGAGGGTAGTCTGTTGATGAGGTATGCTGCTGCTATAACAGCTTCCCCCCAGTATCTAGATGGCATATGAGCTTCGAACAAGGAAGCCCGAACAACTTCAAGAAGCTGGCGGTTCTTGCGCTCTGCCACCCCATTTTGCTGAGGGGTGTAAGGGCATGTAGTTTGATGAGTAATCCCATGGTTAACTAGATATTGTTTCAATTCTTGGCTGATAAATTCTCCACCATTGTCACTACGTAGAACCTGTATAGTAAAGTTATATTGCGTGGCTATCATTTTGTGAAACTGTTTGAATAATGAGCCAACTTCACTCTTGGATTTCATTAAGCATATCCAAGTCACACGATTGTGGTCATCAATAAAGGATATAAACCACCTTTTATCACTGAGAGATTTGTTATTTTCTGGATCCCAAACATCTGAATGGATGACCATAAAAGGTGCTGGACTTTTATTTATGCTTATTTGAAATGGGACACGATGGCTTTTAGCCAATTCACACACCTCACATTTAAAGTCTGAGTTAGATAGTTTAATAAAGATTTTTGGCAACAATTTCTTTAAGTATCCAAATGATGAGTGTCCTGGACGTTTATGCCACAACCAAGCCTCAGAGTCTGCAGATTTATTTGCTGAGAATGCTTGAGCCAATTGATGAGAGCTTGTTGATGTTAATTCTAAATAATAGAGCTTCCCCCGCCTAGGACTATAGCCAATTGTCTTCTGAGTTTGAATGTTCTTAAAAACACAAAGGTTAGGCCAAAAAATCACAATACATTGCAGGGTACGGGTTATTTGAGCCACAGATAGTAGGTTGTGATTAAGAGTAGGGACAACCAATACAGAATCCAAGTTTAATTGTTCAGATTTATTTGCTGAGAATGCTTGAGCCAACTGATGAGAGCTTGTTGATGTTAATTCGAGATAATAGAGCTTCCCCCGCCTAGGATCATAGACAATTGTCTTCTGAGTTTGAATGTCCTTAAAAACACAAAGGTTAGGCCAAAAAATCACAATACATTGCAGGGTACGGGTTATTTGAGCCACGGATAGTAGGTTGTGATTAAGAGTAGGGACAACTAATACAAAATCCAAGTTTAATTGTTCAGTGAGGGTGGCAGAACCTTCCCCAACAACATGCGAAGGTGTACCATTTGCTGTGGATATAATATGTTGTTCAGAAGGTTTTAAAGATTGAAGACATAGATTGTCAAAGGTTATATGGTCAGTAGCTCTAGAATCAATTATCCATTCATTACTATTCCTAGTAGAGGAAGTGTGAAGGACCTTACCAGATGTCGTGATTAATATTGAATCATCTTTAGGTGAATGTTCTGCTACCGTGCCAAATGTTGTGACAAAGGCTGATTTGTCTTGAGGTGTGTATGCGGTGGTGTGTTCTGCAACAACTGCTAAGGCATGAGTGTTTGATCTTTGATTCCGTTTTCATGGTGCTTTGGCAGGATCCCACCATTTTGGATATCCAATTAGTTCATAGCATTTTAGCTTTGTGTGACCAGTCTCACCACAATGAGTGCAAACGTATTCTGATTTGGCTTTTCCAATCTCGTAACTGTTATTCTGAGGTCCTGATGTCCGAATGATAGGTCCTGTACTGATTGATCGGTATGTTCTAGGCTTGGCTCGTCGTGCCATCATCACAGATGATTCATCATGATCAGTTTCATTGTTTAGAGTAATTCTGCGAACAACATCACGACGTACGTATGCATAGGCTTCTTCAAGATCCAATATTGGATCTTTTCTGAGAATCTCTCCTTGTATTTGTTCAAATTCAGCATCTAATCCATTCAAGAAAATATGTACCCATAATCTTTCAACATATTTTCTATAGGTAATGACATCGTCAGGATCTTTCATTATAGTTCTATCACGATGATCAAGTTCTTGGAAGATTTCCACAAGATCACCATAGTATATTGACAACGGGCCCATCTGTTTCAAGGAGAAGGCTTTCTGATTTACTGAGAAAAGTTGTGTTTCATCTGTTCCATCGTAAAATGCTTTAGATAAAGCTTTCCAGATCTCTCGTGCAGTGCGTAGTCGGATGTATCTCTTCATTATGTCTGGTGACATAGAAGTTAGCAACCATCCCTTAACCTTTTGATTTTCGGCATACCATTTTGCATAGGATGCATCTGAATCTTGGAGGGGGGGTTGTGTTTTGCCCATAATATATTCAAGTTTCTCTCTTCCTGCAATTTGTATTTCCATAATCTGTGACCATACATCGTAGTTAACTTCAGTAAGAACAACACTGGTTGTGAATACTGTGTTTTCTATTTGAACGTGAATAATTGGGGTGGCTTCTGTTTTGTTATTCATCATGATGCAAGGTTTCAAGAATGTGAGCAAGACTTTATAATATAGAGGGCGTGGTGAACCTGATGTGAAATAGAGAGAAACTTATAAAATCAGTAACAAGAATATGGTTTCAAGAAGATGGTTTGGGGATCAGGAAAGAATATAGAATCAATTTCTTTCCTTTTTTTTTTTCTTGAAGAGGATGAAGAATACAGAGATTTTGAGAGACAGATGAAGAAGATGAAAAAGATAAAGAAGGCGGATTCTGTTTATTGAATGATAAATAAGGAATTTAGTAGTGTTTTAAGGGATACCAATGCTCTGATACCATAATAAATTCAATATTGCTCTTTTATTCACTGTATACAATTCTTGATTGATCAGTGTTACAATGCTTCCTCTTTATATAGAAGCAGAGGTAGTTTGTGTACAGAATATTACTAACTAATCTATCCCTTAACTTTATGGAAACAATTCCCATTATTACGCTAGTATTCTAACAGACTCAATACAATAGTAAATGAAGATATATATATATATATATATATATATATATATATATATATATATATATATATATATATATATATATTACTAAGGTTTGAATATGTTGAATATTCAACAAGAACATCATGCACATCATAGCCCAATTAATCCTATCCACTACAATATTATTCATTTGGTTTGAAAGGAACAATAGAGTTTTCGCAGGCACCTTCCTCCCCCCCTCGGGACATTAATGCAGAGATCATTCAGCTTATACGGTCACACTTGGCAAGCATTGACAGTAAGTACACAATCCCAGACACTATACGTTTTTTTTATTGAACATGCACCCTTAACGTTATGGATAGTCTTCTTAAGGTTCAACCAGCAAGTTCCATCTCCAGTTTGTGCACAGAAGACTAACAAGGATGAGGGCCTGTAGCTAGATCAAGCCAACTTACCCCTTGTTATTCCCCTTCCAGAGTGTGATTTAGACCTGTTTCTTTTTTGTCTCCTGCTTTGATCTAGGGCATGTAGCCCGAACGAAGGGAACCGGTCTTCTCTAGTTATTTTGTTTTTCTTCTTTGGGGTATTCCCCTTGAATTATGTACATAAACCCTTTTTCTTAACATAAATAATCTCTAAAAAAAAAAAAAAGTAATGACTCAGTTGGACTTAAAATTAAAATTCTCAAAACTTGGCTATAAAGATTTATTTTGTAATTATATAATGGTTTTTTCATTATAATTATTTGGTTTAAGGGCAAATGTGGTATTTTTATAAATAAATAATAAATAAAAAAGTTATTAATGTGTGCGTTGCACGTCTTAGTTGCTTCATCGCCTTTGGGCAGTGTGTGCAACTGACTCCAGTAGTTAGTACCGTTGTTCTATCGTGTCATTTGTTTCATCTTAGCGTCCTTTTTTTTCTAGGCGGCGCATGTGGGCAATGGACCTCCAATTCGGTGCCAACAACCTTTTTATTTTATCTTTTCTCTCTCATCCTAAAAATCCACACCTAGCCCTCTAGATTTACAGATCAACCCTTCAAGTTTTTTGTTTTTGGATTTGGTCATTTTTTATTCATGTTTGTTTTATTTTAATTAATTTCTAAAATTAGATTTTTTTTAATTTCATCATCTTTTAATTTTTATTCTGTCAAATTTGGTCATTATTCTTTTAATTGATATTTTTTTATCTGAGATAGTTTTTTAATTTGATTTTTTTTAATTTTACGCTCCTTTATTTATTTTTCTTTTTAGATTTGATGCATTCTTTTTATTGCTTTGATAAATTTTTTAAATTGAGAATTTTTTTTTATTTTCATCATTCAATATTAAATTGGTCGAGAATTGAACTTTTTAATTGAACTAGAGTCTACAATTTCATGTGTTGCGAACTTGGAACATTAACCTAGGATTAGAAAATTCTCCCGGGTCTATTACTATGGATTGAAAAATAAGTTTATTGTTTTTTTCTTCAAAAAATTTCACACTTATTCTCTTTCAATTATTATGTATTAGTCATTTTTGAATTGATTGAGGTTACTATTGTCTTTTTACAACTTTTTTACACATTTAAAATACTAAATTACCCTTAAAAGAGAAACAATACTTAACTTGGGTCTAGGTTTTTTTTTTTGAAATTTCATTTTTCAAAGTACGATATAATTACTCTATTGGCCTTAAAATCAAAATATTTAAAGCTTGACTTCAGAGGCTTATTATAATCTCATATTGGTTTTTTTAGATTATATTGGGTTTTTTTTGTTATAATCATTTAGTCTTAGGGGAAATTTGATCTTCTAATTAATATCAATAATAATTAAATAAAGATGCTGGCTTGCGTGAGCAGCCTCGCTGTGTCATGCAGTAACTTACAACAACAAAAAATGTCTGTTGATGCTCTTTAATTCGTCTTAAAGGGGCCAATCTCTTTAGCAGCATGTATATTGTAATTCCGTCCAGTTCGGTGTCAATTTAATTTTATATTTTTTCTTTTTTTTCATGCTAGGTCTTTTCATAGCATCTCTTCAATTTCCTTTTCTTTTTAGATTTATTCTCTATTCTTTTAATTGTGATTTTTTATTAATGTTTTTTCAAATTTGAAATTATTTTCAATTTCATCATTTATTTTTTTTCACCTATTAGATTTGGTCCTCATTCTTTGATTGCTATGTTTTTATTTAATACGATTTTAATTTTTTTCTCAATTTTATCCTACATTTTTTTATCAGGTTCGATCCCCATTCTTTTTATTGTTATTTTTTTTTGTTTCGATAAGTTTTTTAGATTGTTTTTTTTTTAAATTTTATCCATCAAAATTAAATTGATTGAGAATGAGTTTCTTGATTGAGCCCTGGTTTGAGATTTCATTGGTTGTGATTTTAAAAGATTAACTCAGGTTTATAAGATTTGCCCGAGTTTCCTTGGTTTTTTATATTATTAAATTAGGGTTGTTTTTTATATTATTAAATTAATGAACTTATTAAATCTAGTCCACTCAATTATCTAAGTGACATATATATATATTTCTTTTTTAAAAATCCTAGCATCGCTTGAACTTTGTTCTTTTTATGTTTAGAAAAATTTGGCATGCCCCACGGTGTTGGGATGACCATCGATATGGGTTTGCTCAAGATAATTTTTTAGGTCTTTTATTAAATTAATTTTTCCCTGCAAGCCTTCAATATTTGATTCATTATAATTGGGGTTCTTCATTTGTTTTGATATAGGTTTCATGATTTTATCGTGATTTTATATCTTAGATCACAAGTTTTGCAGGGTAATCATGGTCGGCGCAGGTTAATCCAATGTGCCGCTGTCTTAATATTTTTTTTATAAAAAAAATATGTTGTCCAATATGTCACCATTTAAGTATTTTAAAAGTGTTTTAGCTGGTATGCATTAAATTTTTTACTTCCTAACATCTTTATATTTTTTTAAGGTTGAAAAATAAAACGACCTGACCTATGACACAGTGTGGGTAAAAACGTAGTTTACAATTTAAAGTAACATGATTTACTACTTGAATCAAACTTCTTTCTTTAATGCTAAATTTGATCTTATGTCTTACGATCGATTTAAAGTTTTATTTTATTGCTTGGATTAAACTTTATAGTTTATTAATTTTAATTGAATCAAACAGTTTATTATTCAATACAAACTTTATAATTTATTGCTTAATTCAAACTTTGTAATTTATTGCTTAATAGAAATATCGTTGTGTACTGCTTGATTTAAACTTTTTTTTAATATTAAATTTATTTGTCGTATATAAGCGATGTTATGACGATCATCCTTTTAGATAAGGATTTGGGTGGTTTGGATAGAACAATGAATTTTTGTCATTTCATGGTTTAAAAATATTTGAAGTTGCTACCTATTATTTTGGTCATTAGAAACCCTAACTAATTTTCAGAGTCTGAAGGGGACTGATTGTGTATAGAAAGAACAATATCACATTTAGTACATCCAATCTAAGGTAAACTGCATTACTCATTTTTTTTTATTACTAAGATTATGTTGTGTTTTTTCTAACCATGAGTGTTGGTCAAAACAGATCCACCCCAATAAAGTGAACCATGAGTTTATAAGTCAACCATAACTATTTTAAAGCCAAATAAAATTTCATTATATTTTATTTTTGTTTCTTTTAATACCAGGAATACATCTCATGTGTAAGTTCATAATTCTCAAATATTAAAAGTAAATAAAAGCAAAGAGAGAGAGAGATTTTTATTTATTATGGTCTTAATTTGTCTTTCTTAATATTGTGAATACATCTTAAATATAAGTTTGTAAATCATGATATTAAAAATAAGCAAAATAGTTTTAAGACCATTGAGTGGAAAATGGTCGTCACATATGAATTTTATAAGGGTCTAAGTTGTTATAGTTGACAAAAGAAAATGGTTTTAAATTGGAAGCCGAAAGGTTATCGAAAGCTTAAACTTGGGCAAGACTGGACAAGGATCCCCTCGTTGGCATGATGATGACATCAGGTTCCTAAAATCCATGAATAATACTCGTTGTCACCCGTGAAAGGCGAGTCCACATTGAATATACATTTTCTTGTTGATAACATCATCACATTTGTATAATTGCATGATTGTCATTTAGCAAGTTGAAATATAGGTTCCCTATTGAAACACACCTATAACACTCGACTTCGAAAAAGATAAATGGAAAACGAAGAAAGAGCCTAGTTGGAAGCCTTACACCAAAAGGAGTTGGAAAGTCTTAGAGAAGAAGGTGCGAGGCTTACTAGTATACTCTAATAGGCATTGGGATCTAAATCCAGAGAAGCAAAATTTACAGCTCAGCCTGAACCTATGCCTGCAACTCCCTTCAATCCACAGAATCTAGGGGCAAATAAGGTGCCACTCGAATCTCAACAGGCCATGTATTTCTAATTTGCTCAACCAATATACCTTATAAGGATGTCATCTACCATTAACTTTACAATGAAGGAATCTTAAAAGGACAAGATGGTAAAAGAAGATGACATGGAAAAATTGGTTGCCCTAGAGGAAAGGATGTAAGTTATTGAGGGAACTAGCCTATATGATCCTATAAAGGCTGTTGAGATGTGTTTGTTGCTCAACATGGTCATTCCCAAAAAGTTTAGAGTGCCAAAATTTGAAAAATATACTAGAACTCAATGCTTTGTAACTCATCTCAAAGCATTCTGCAATAAAATGACTGAGATGGTTTATGATGAAAAACTGTTGATTAACTTTTTTTAAGACAACTTGAGTGACACTGCCCTCACTTGGTATATGTGGTTGGATAATACCAAAGTAGAAGGATTTAGTTGATTCCTTCATTAGGCAATATAAGTTTAGTATGGATGTGACCCCTGATAAGTCAAGTTTATAAGCTATGGAGAAGGACAACAAGGAGTTCATAAAAGAATAAGCCTGAAGGTGGCGTGAGGTAGCTGCACATATTAATCCTTATTTGTTGGAAAAAGAGATAATCAGTTTATTTTCCAACACCTTTAAGGCCCCGTACTTTGAATAGTTGATTAGAAACTTTGCATGACATTGCACTGACCTGGTTGTTATAGCTAAGATGATTAAACAAGTCATCAGGTTAGGTAAGATTGCTAACTAAACTGAGGAGAAAGGTTTCATTGGAAAAAGGATAGAAACCGAGGTTCACAATATCGAAGGTGGTTATAAAGGCAAGATAAATAACTACTAAAAACACCTACCCTTCCTATAACTAACTTCTTCTCACCGGTTCCCAGAAATCAACTATCTTGAAGATAAAACTATGGTGTCATTAGGCCAAGAATGGTCTACACATGACCCCAACTGACTATTGGAAAGAGGCCCCTATTGACGAGTTCATAAGAGACGAACGATTAGGAGATTCTAGAAAATTTCAATTAATTGGTTGCTAAGTATTTTACCTTTTTATGTATTACCTTGCTAGGAATCATAACTCAAGATGTTGATATAATATCTTTGTTGTGGAACCTTTTTCTAAAGTTTTATTGAAATAATGAGTTTATCCTTCAATTGTTGTCTTTTTCATTAATTTACAACCAAACATTATTCATTTTCATAAATCTTGAGAGATGTTCCGTATGATAACCCACAAATACACTTTTGCAACTTTGCATGATCTTATTAAACTCAATTCATTTCTTTTACCAAGATCTTTTCCCTTAATGGAATTTTGAAAAATTGAACTTGCTTTTTGATTTTAGAAATGATTTGATGTTTATTTAAAACAATATTTTGACATTCTATTTATGGAATGAAAAATGAATCAAGTAACTCCTTCATCAAGGTGACTAAACTCTAAACCAGATAATATGAATAGAAAAATGAACTGTCACCCTCACACCATGTCTCTTGTACCATGTTTTTAGATGTATGAATAATAATATGTAGTAGATTCTTTGTTTATAGACTTATGACATACATCTCTTTGCAAAGTCCAAATCATCATACTGGACAAGATCAAAGTTTATTGATTTTAAACACTTGCGCTTGAAATGAGAAAGACCATCTTTGTTATCCTTTTCACGTTCTAAAATACATATATCTCTTATGGTCCCTCTTGAGCCTACATAAATTTTCTTTCCCAAAAAAACCATGACTAAGACCAAGCTGGAAAAGACGTGTAAGTAGAGGGGCTGTAATTGACCGAATCAGGGGCCAAATAGAAGAAATTGAAAGTTTATTGATCAATTGAGGGTCAAATTGCATAAATCAGAGACCAAAGACTAAAGTGAAAAGGGCAGCCAACTTTAGGGCTGACGATTGAATTTGGCAGGGATGCCATTGAATTGATTTTTAAAATCAAATTTGTAATTGGGGACTTGATTGAACAAATCACAAATTGAGGACTGATTTGGACCCTGACATGTTTTTGACGCCATTTCCTTTTAAATGAAACGACGCTTTTTATCCAAAACAGCGCCATTTCATCCACTACTAAAAAAAAATAGAAGCCAAAACAGTGCTGTTTTGAACGATACTATGGGTCTTTTTCTTCCCCTAGACGCACGAGGCAGGGGAAGAAGAAGCATTTGTTCGCCTGCTTTTCTCCTCTCCCTCTCTTTCCTAAAACACGAAAACAAACCCGACAAAACCCCCCACTTGCCTAAATTCTGACCCATGGCCTACCACAAGACAAAAATACGGAGGGAACAAGCTCTGCGGGCGACCATGAGGCGGCTGGCCAATGGCTGCTTGGCCACCCCAACCCTGTGCTATGACTGGACATGGGTAGTAGACCTCTCTTCCTATTTTTTTTTTTATAAATACTGACAGAAGAGAGCATAACAAATGGGGGGAGGGAAAAAAGAAAGAAAAATGAGGATGAACAAAGGGAGGATTGGAAAAAACAAAGAGGAGGGAAACAAATAAGAAAAAAAAGGAAAGAGAGGAACGAGCGAAAGAAAACATAGAGAAGGAAAACAGGGAGATTGTCTTTGAAACTAGAGAGAAAAGAATAAAAAAGTAGAGGGGAGGAGAATCCAAGAGAAGGAAAAGAGGGGAGAACAGAGGAGAGGGAGAAAGAAGAGAAGCAAAACAAAACAGAAGCAGAGAAATGAGAAGAACTAAACGAAAAAAAACACAAAGAAGAAGAAGAACCAATCACTAGCCAAATAAATCTCCAGTCATCACCGTAGCAGCACCGCCACCAGCAACCAGAGAACAAAGGAAGAAAAATAGGAAAGTAGAGAGAAGAAGCAGAGATAATCGAAAGCAGGAAGGGAGAAAAATAAGAAAACAACAGCCACCATCAGCCGCCTCAGTTAACCATCGCCACCAGCACCGTAAGCCACCACAGCAGCCACCGCAGGTCAGCTTCCCCCCCTCCTCTTTCTTCTTCTTCATCTTTGTTCTCCACTGTTCTGCAATGGAGAGATCCTCTACTGTCAAAATGGTTGGGCCGAGTCCGACCCAATTAAAAAAAAAGAAAAAATTAAAAAAATTCTTTTGAAAGAATTGTGATTTTCTTGCATATTTTTTTACTAAATTTTGCTTAATATTGGTTTGTATTTTTATATCATAAAGATACAAATCCGGTATTAAAATACTCGGTTTTCATCAAAACATTGAAAAAATTATATAAAAAAAAGTCTTGTTTTCATGCATACGACCAAGTCTCTTAAAAAAAGAATTCATATTGTATTTTCATACAACAATGAAAAATCCAAAAAATTGTTTTAACATGCATTTTGGCTTTAATAACTAGTTTATTAAAGTTATGAGAACTTGACCAATATTTCAAAAAATCCAAAAAGAAATATTTTGTTTTGTTTTAGTATGAGGGATTACAAATTTAAATGTAAATCGTATTCCTGATATTAAAAAGGTAGTTCTTTTGTTGACGTTAGGACGATTAGGTTTTACTCGATTTGATAAGGATCTCCTTACCGAGAAGGACTTTTCTTAAATCGTAGACAGACAACAATTAGAAAGACGATAAAACCGTAGCATATATCAGATAATAAAACAATGCATCTTACTTTAGGTAGGGCGTATTTGGGGTGCCAATACCTTTTCTTTACACAACCAGTCTCCGTATCCAATCTCTGAGAGACAAGGTGGTGACTCCCATTCCATTTTTCCACTGATAAAAGACAAGAATTCCTTGTGTCCCCACCTTTGCTAGATTGACACCATAACCTGAGTGAAGGACGATCGCCACGACGCCGCACATGTGCGACAAAATGGCGAATCCACTTGGGACTTTGTGGTCTAAGCTTTGTTTTGTTTGACCATTGTGTTTTATTGTTTGGTTTGCATGTTTTTTTTGTTAATATGTTTATTTTATTTTCTTACACACTTCAATTCTTATGCATATTTGTTCATGCATTGTATAGAATTGTCGCATGCAATCACATGTCTTAAATTTTTAGAAGGCACACACAAGCTTATAAGATAGGTGGGGGATTAACGATCAGCCTTATGACTATTGGTCAGGGTTTAGATGCGTGAAACACCCAACTCATATCTGAGTGCCTGCTTGGTAATGGTGGGCATACATGCCTTAACTGTTTCTCGCAACGCCCCCATATTGTTTTTACAAAGATCGTCACTGGGCAGATATAAGACCCTTTTAAGACTAGATAGTCAAGCTACCCTTTATCTCACTTAATGAATAGAACAAGCCTTTAGGTTGTATGTGCTACCTTGATTTTACATCACAACAAGCCCTTCTTGAAGCATCTTAAACTCAAGACTTATGGTTGACATAATGACTATTACTCAGGAAATTTCTACTGTAAAGTATTGAATATGAATCAAAATACTTATCTCATCATACAAGAGTTACGACCAAGTGCAAACCCTTAAAGGGCAAGCTTATCATAGATATCATGTTCATACATTTATCATGCATGCACCAGTTTGAAAAGTAGGTCCCCCCACATAATCTCAGCTACATCTAATTAGAAAAAAAAAAGATGGAAATGAAGAAAGAGGTTAGAGAGAGGCTCATTGTCAAAAAAGAAGTTGAGAGCAATAAAGATAAAGTAGCTAAACTCGCAAATATGCTTGAATAAATGCTAAGCATCAAGAATGGAAAGGGAACAGTTGCATAGTTTTTTTTTATGGGAACACCGTCAGTCTATGTCCCATACATAAAAAAAAAATTAAATCTTCTCCTCAGCACTCTACCAACAGAGGCTATAAACACTGAAGTGGCATTGCCTCTCCTTCATTTCAATCGTGAACAACAGCAACAACGTCTTCAGCCATCAACATATGACAATCACTGTTTTTGTTTAGCTGCATCGTTAACTGCTCATTGTCTCTACATCATCTTGCAATAGCACCAAATAGTTGTTAGCTTTCTGTGTCTGACCTAATTTGAAGTCACTGAACTTCATTCTTGTCCTGCAGCACAAAATGTTGATTTGAAAAACATAGCAGAGCTCCCTCTACAAAGATCTATTTGTGGCTCAGCTAGTGGAAAATACAAGAAAGGATACAGTAGTTTTAGACGCTATGAAAATTTACCCCACCCGTTTCAGCACCGAAACACTATACTAGGCAGAAGAGCCAGACTTGGTTTGAAAAAATAGGAGTAGATATATAACTTCAATGTAGCAGAACTCTCTCTACAAAGATCTGCTTGTGGCTCTGCCTATGGGGAATACAAGAGGGGATGTAGTAGTTTTAGAAGCTGTGAAAATTTTCCCCATCAATTTCAGCACCGTTAACACTGTAGTAGGCAGAATAGACCGACCTGGTTGGAAAAATAGGAGTAAACATCAAACTTCAACATAGTAGAACTCCTTCCACAAAGATTCGTTTGTGGATCTGCTAGTGGGTAATTCAAGAGGGGATGTAGTAGTGTCTTATGCTATAAAAACTCTCTCCTACCGTAGCAGCATGAAAACATAGTAGTATAGAGAAGAGACAGACCTGGTTGGAAAAATAGGAGAAAACATCAAATTTCAACGTAACAGAACTCCTTCTATAGAGATCCGTTTATAGATCTACTAGTGGGGAATACAAGAGGAGATGTAGTAGTTTCATATGCTATAAAACTCTTTCCCACTAGTAGCTACACCAAAACACAATAGTAGAGAGAAGAGCACTCCAGTCCAAAAAACATGAATAGATGTCGAACTTCAACGTAGAAGAGCTCTCTCGGCAGGGATCTGTTTGTGGATCTGTAAGTGGAGAATCTAAGAAAAGATACAGTAGTTCCAGATCATCTATAATTTCTCCTATCAGTGTTAGTAATAAAACATAGAAGTAGGGAGAAGAGACATGCCTATACAGAAAAACATGAAGAAGATTGAAACTTCAACAAAGCAGAACACCCTCTACAAGTGTCCGTTTGCCGCACCATCAATGAAGAATTGAAAAGGAGACAAAGGAGTTTTGATTCATCAGGTCCCTAATAGAGACACTGCGTGATTTCACACGTCAATAATGGCAGTGTTGCATGTCTTCGAGTGGTGCCAAGATTACCTAGCTGTTGGATGGTTTTCAACAATCCTCAGACAACAACCATAACATTGAAAGACTGACATGATGTTGTGAAGATCACTAAAAGAATTGAACAAGCAATGAATATGGGAAAGATTGAAGGTTCTGCCATGGATTCCAGAATAAAAAAGAGAGATGAATTAGAAGATGACTCTGAAGGTGGGAAACCTTAGTTATGTGGTCCAGTCAGGTCTTGCTATGCTTATGTTGCTCAAATCTCTTTGCCAAGATTGACATCCCTCTACTACTCGAGTTTGTCTTCTAGTATCTGTCAGGCCCCAGACTTGTTGCTTTGACTCCGTCAAATCCTATGCAACCACTATTTCCTAGGTGGTATAATCCAAACAATAGATTTGAATATGTAACAACCCCAATTTTTTTATTAGTTTATCTGTTAATCTTCCCCCTATAAAGGGTAGATGAAGCAATTTTTTTTTATATTTTACTCGCTGAAATTTCTAATGAAATTTCGGCAGAGTCTCCTCTATACCGGGAGATCCCAAGTTATCGACAATGTACCTTGCACACATTTAGAATCACATCTCATCCACAATCACATCCATGTTTAGTACAATCAACTGCATAATTCATTCCAGATTATGCTCAAGACCATATTCATTCCCAAACTCCATCTTACATCACACGCATAAGTTAATAATTAAAATAGCCAAATTCGAGCACGAAGATTGCATATATATTCTAACATAGTCTAGTACATTCTTATATCCCAAGCATAGGTTGATACATTTAATATTTCAGAAACAAAATATTACGAATATAATATTCTATACAGGTTACATGTTTATTGCATGACAAAATTACACCACAAATCCCTAAGTTCCTAACTTATACAAAAAGGGATCAAAGAACTTAAAATCTATTCCTGACGTGAATGGGAGGGACTTGCAAAAATATAAATTTTCCATATAATTAAAAACAAATGATTAAAATACAAGCAATTTACAGTAGAAAAATTAAACAACATATCCATCTACTTAAATCATAAACCCCTTTTAATGGTTATAAAAGAATTCTCTTTCTTTCTTTTTTTCTTTCTGTTGACTACTTCTCCCCCCCTCCACATCAGAAAGACTATTGCCGACACTAATGACCTCCATTAGTGTCTTTAGTTGCCCGTCCTGGAACAACTAATCAGTTTCATGAAAATGCCGACACGAACGTAACCGTTCGTGTCATTAACTATTTTTAAAACTAATATAGTTAATCATTGTTCCATATTACCTTGGGAGGTTCTCAAGTATGCCGATGTCAAAAATTCTTGACATCATTAGCTTTCACCTCGGAAAGCTTATCAAGTCTATAAATTTTGCCGATATCGACGTCACCCGCCGATATCATTAACTATTCTGAAACCGAATAGTTAATCGAGTTTATAAATTTTACCGATATCGACGTCACCCGCCGATCTCATTAACTATTCTGAAACCGAATAGTTAATCAAGTTTATATTTCTCCTTTCACGTATTAGTAATGCCGATGTTATCCAGCTTGGTTAACATCATCAGCCTCCCATATCAGGAACAAACAAATTAAATTCGAGAAACGGTCATTACCAAAATTCATTGTTACTCCAAAAGAACCCATATATTAAATCTAGTCCTCCGTTTCATTTTTTTTCTTGTCATTTAACCTTTCCTCCCCCCCCTTTTCTTTTCCTCATCAATAAGCACCAAATTTTTATAGTTCCCAAGTTAGTTAAAATAATTATTAACTAGAGGAGATATAGGTACCAAGTACCTACCTGCTGTAGATGCTCGACTTGTGTTCCTCTGTGGTTGCTGTACTCCTCCCTCGGTTCCTCCTGAAACCACAAACACCCATCATTATTCCACATTAGTCCACATATCACACGCAACAGCAACAATGAAAATAATATTCATTTCTCTTTTACCAAATCTTTTCTTTCTCACTTACATTCCTCATTATTATCCTTTAACTTTTCAACTCATTAGTAGTCCAAGTGGACATCATAAATTCAATTTTGATTACAGTTTATTCTTTTTGAAGATCAAGACACACTTTATGAAGGGCAAGAAAACAAATTCTACCCTTAATATGGCTAAATTTCACCGTTTTATCAACTTGGCCGAATCTGCCAATAGGGGTGGCAGCTTGACCTCTCCTAAGTTTTTTATTTGTATCTGGAGTTCTAGGACTCCAAATTAGGCGGGGTCAGATTCGTTGGAAAGCTAACACTTCCGGCTACAACTTCTATGGGGGACCCTCCTTGAATTCTGTAGTTTTCAGGTCCAAAATCCCCCCAGGAAACAGGGCAACGAACCTGCCCTGTTTTGCTAATGGAGAAAGTATCTCCAATTCATCTTAAATCCCTGCTTCCTCATCAGTCACAGCCATGCTTTCCCTTTATTCATGGCATTCCCGTCTCATTTTATGTCCTCTTAAGGTCACTTGTACCAAATTAATTAATTAAGCACATCATAAGTTCTCATTCCCTCTCTGCAGTATCTAGTAGATAACGTGCCCAAGGGAACTAAGAGTTCCCTTCCTCTCTTTTATGCACTCATTTCTTCTTCTTCTTCTTCTTTAAGGCACTTAGATTATTCTAATCCATTTAACCTCACTCATTTCTGCATTTTCCCAACATTTTATGTTAAAGAATCCTAATTCCCAATTCAAGAAAAGCATAAACTTCTAATCAAATTGAAGTTGATTTCATAGAAATTGGAATTAGAACTCCTTACTTGGATGGAAATCTAAACTTTACTTCACAAAATTTTAGAAGAATCTTAGCCTTATTCTCCTTGTATGTATTTAGCGACTCTTCCCCCTCTTTTCTTCACCAATTCTTCACTTTTCTTCTTGTTAATTCTTCCACCAGATTGTGTTCCTCCACTTAATAATTCTAAGGCTTATTTGGGTTTACTAATTTTAGGTGTTTACTCCTAGTTTTGATGAAGGAAAAATATGAAATTCTCCTCCCCTCATTATTCTTATTATCAGCCGACCATGGATGAGAGAAGGGATGGGTATTTATAGTCCCATCTCTTGTTAATTCCATTTTGGCCCCATCTTTCACCTTTTTTTTTTTTGCTTTATTTTATATTATTACAACATTTTGAATTATTATAAACCTCCCTCTCTTTGTATACTTTATTCTCGGGCTTCACAGAATATCATGGGGGGATTTTGGGCCATTCAGTTAAACAGTTGCAAGAATTTCAAGAATCGAGTTTAGAGGATAGTGAACAAGAGGCAAGTTGAATTTTTGAAAGATGATGTCATTGGCCATATTGTTACCAGAACAACCTTAGAATGACAAGTGATTGAAAATGCACTGCAAAACCTAGATATTGCTAGAAAAGCTTATCTAAGAATGATGCTGAATTGCCAATCATTTTGTTATGGAGTTTTGCCCATTCTGCATTTTGTTTTGGAATTACATCTCATCCTTTAACGAAACATGTCTCTTCTTTATCTCTTTATTGTTTTGAAGTCAAGAGATGTTTAACATTTTATTTTGACAAAATATTTTGATTGATCTCCAACACGCAAAATTAAAGCTAATCAATCCTGAATGATTAAAAGTGTTTTGATTCCAGAAAGGCCATGATGTTCGCTAAAATGGTAAGAGGTGACCGAAAAAATCTTGAGCTCAAACTACAAAATTGAACCACACATCATATAACTAAGTTTTAGCAATATGCATAATGACACACATTGGATTCAATAGTTATAGACTCATGAATCAAGACTGATGCAACCATATTATTCGATAGTTTCACCCACATTTAACTAGTGTTTTGCCTGTGTTATATATATAAAATGCCTTGATATTCTTTGTTTTATGTTTTGAAGGCACTTTTTGATGAAAGATGCAAAAGGAGTAAATTGGAGATAATTGGCAGATTTGACCTTCAGTCGATGTTTTGTGTAGTGTGAGCTCTAGAGGTTGAAATGAAGTGATTCCAGTGGCATTAAAAATCTAACATCCATACCTTTCTGGACATCTAAGGCAAGAAAATAAAATAAGGAAGAGCATGGAAATCACAGCCTTCAAAGTCAAATCTTGCAATCTGCCAGTGTTGATCTTTGATCATTGCGACTTGAATATCTGGAGCTACAGAAATCCAATTGATGCAAACTCAATTTTTTTGGATTCCTGACTCAAAGGTCTATAAACTTTCCAAATTTCAGAAAACAACTATGTCATATGAGGGAGAGATGATTTTTCAAAAATGACAACTGAATTCTGCCACCAAACTGGTTTCATGAAGAAACGAGTCCAAATTACGTTCCGAAGCATCTAAACTAATATCTAAGTTTTTATATCAGTAATTTAGCTCATCTAAGTCAAAGACTGAAGATTTCACGCAAGACTATTTCTCCTTTTTTAGGAAAATAGTTACTAAAGTACTTGAATGTAAACAGTCTACTTAAGGGAGGACTATTTTATAAAATAAAGACTAGGGTTTCCTAAGATATAAAAAGAATGAGAGAAGAGAAGGGGGGCAGCCAGCCAAGATGAGAGAAACACCCCCTCTTCTAAGAAACCTGGAATCATGCATTCCTCCTCCTTTTTGATTAGTTGTTCAACAAACATGCAAGGCTAAACTCGTTTTCTTGGTTGCAAGGACACGGAAACCTTCAGATTTCAAGAACTGTGAGATTTATTTTACCTTTTCTTTTTAGTTTATATGATGAATATGTTTGTTCTCCTATATTTATTTTTCCTATGATTGTTTATTTTAATTGCTAGAGCGGACTCTAAGTTATTATTGTAGACAATCTATTGCTAAGTTTGATATCAAAACCGGGGTTGTGGTATATGAACTTGTAAAGCAACTGAGTTTAATAATTGTGGCGGATGTACGTTATTAATCTTAGGCAGAACATTCAATCAAATCAAACATAGACTGCGAACAGTTATGTTTTCTTGATTGATCAACTTATCTAGTTCTTAAGGCTGCCATTGAATTAAATTACTAGTGTGGACACTGTGGTTGCTTGATGGTTAGGGTTAGTTATACGACGGATCCGTTAACAAACCAATGCTAAGAAGAGATAAATATTTAGAATATAAATTGATGTTTTCGTTTCCATGATCAGTTTTGATTTCTATAGGTGGATGTGTGCTTGCGACCAAGGTTTGTTCTCTTGATAATTTTTTAATTTTATTAAATTTCATTTGATAGTGTTCTGTTTTCTTTTATTTTAGCCTAGATAACGTCCACCCCCCCCAAATTGCATACCATCTAGCATAAAAATCTGATTTCAACCTTCCTCGTGGGATCGACCCCTTTCTTGCTCTATACTATCTTGTGTGTTGTGTTTTAAGCTAAGGTAATTAATTTGTGCGACCGCAACATCGCAACAAAATTTTAGCGTCGTTGCCGGGGAAGTAATTTTAGTTGATTCTTGTGCTATTATTTTTATTTGTTGTGATTGTTATTTATTTTTCTAAAAAAAAAGAGAAACATAATTTTTGCTTGCTGTGGTACTGTTCATTTACGGCAGCGGTACTGTTCAAAACAGATATTTTGGTGGAATTAGGTATCATCTTTTAGTTTTCTGAAGGGAAATGACGTTCTAAATAAAAATAAGTGGTAACCACTAGCCCCACCCTATCGAGGCCAAATTCCTCTGTTTTCTAGGGTTTTTAGGTAGTTTTAGTTTTCTAGCGTAGGATTTTTGTACAATTTGCATTGTTTTCGATCTCTTGTGTGGTTGGTTTTTTTTTTTTTTACAATTTATGCCTGTAACCCGTTCTATTAATCAGATTCAAGTGTAGGTGGATCTTGAAATAGAAAACACTTTACGCAGGTTACGAAAGGAAGCTCGTGTCAACACCATGGCTGTTGAACAACAACAAACACTTAAGGAGCTTGCTGCTCCTAACGTGGAAAGCCAACCATTATGCATTAACATCGACAATAATGTAAACTTTGACCTCAAATTTGGTTTTATACATTTGCTACCAACATTTAATGGTGTTGCAGGAGAAGATCCTCATACTCATCTCAAGGAGTTCCATATGGTTTGTGCTGGCATGAAACCAAATGGAGTTGACGAAAAACATGTTAAGTTGAAAGCTTTCCCTTTCTCTTTAAAAGGGGCAGCAAAGGCATGACGTTTCTCTATTCTCGCAGGTTCCATTGGAACTTGGAATGCCATGAATAAGATTTTCTTTGAGAAGTATTTCCTAGCATCTTGAGTTGCCAACATAAGAAAAGAAATATATGGGATTCAACAATCTCATGGAGAGACACTTTCCGAGTATTAGGAAAGATTTGAGCAACTGTGTATTCAATGCCCTCATAATCAAATACCCAATCAGCTGCTCATTCAATATTTCTATAAAGGATTGATGCCTACTGACCGTAGTATCATTGATGCTGCAAGTGGAGGGGCATTGGTAGATAAGACACCCGAGGCTGCACGCCAATTGATCTCAAACATGGCAGCCAACTCGAAATAGTTTGGCACCCGTGGAGACTTCGCAAACAAACGAGTAAATGAGGTAAGTATTTCTAACCTTGAAAATAAAGTTAATGATCTTACTTCTCTTGTGCGTTCTTTGGCTTGTGGAAATGTACAGCAGGTGAAAGTTTGTAGCATATGTTCCTTACAAGGACATACCTCAGATATGTGCCCAACAATGCAAGAAGATTACATTGAACAGGTTCATGCAGTTGATGGAGGATTCAACGGACAGTCCCAGTGTAAATATGATCCATTTTCTAACACGTATAATCTCGGATGGAGAGATCATCCAAACTTATGCTATGGGAACCCACCTCAACAAGGCAATCAAGGCCGACAGTTCCATCCCCATGGATTTCAGCCCCAACAGAATTATCAAGCAACACAACCCCCTCCATTCACAAACTCTAATGTTATGGGGTCATCATCCAGTGATGATCTTCGTGATATGATGAAAACTTTGGCCTCTAACACTGTGACCTTGCAGCAAAATGTCATGACTTTTCAACAGGAAACAAGGTCAAGTATTCATAACTTGGAGAAGCAAATGGGGCAAGTAGCTTCAACTGTGGGGAAATTGGAAGCATAAAGGAATGGAAAATTGCCCTTTCAAGCATTGAATCCAATAGAGAATGTTAGTGCGATCATGCTGTGAATTGGGAAAGAACTTGAAGAGAAAAGGTCGAAACAAATTGAGAAGAAGGAAGACGAAGAGATAGAAACTGAATTGAGTACAAAGAAGGAACATCCTCCTCCTCCACAAACTAAAACAAAGACCAACACTCCAAAGGTAACTCCTCAATCAATGACTTCCAGTTTTAAAACAATTCCACCCTTTCCTGTGAGTTCTTCTAGGTCAAAGAAAGAGGACAAAGAAAAAGAGATTTTAGAGGTTTTCAAGAAAGTAGAACTCAACATTCCTTTGCTTGATGCTATTAAGCAAATTCCCAAGTATGCCAAATTCTTGAAGGAGTTGTGTACTACCAAGAGAGCTTTCAAACTAAAAGGTCATGAAATGGTAAGTATGGGTGAAGTTGTATCTGCTATTGTTCAAAAGAATATGCCTTTGAAGCAAAAAGACCCAGGTGCGTTTACTATCCCATGTGTTATTGGTAATGCTGGTTTCAAAAGGGCCTTGTGCGATTTAGGTGCATCCATTAGTGTTATGCCTAAACATGTTTATGATTCTCTTAGTTTTGAGCCTTTGAATAAAACTAGCATTGTAATACAACTTGCGGATCATAGTTTTGTTTACCCACTTGGTGTGATAGAAGATGTCCTAGTCAAGATTGATAGTTTGGTCATTCCATGCGACTTTTATATTCTTGATATGGAACATGATTCTTGTAATTCATCAAACAACACTCCTATATTGTTTGGGAGACCATTCTTGAAAATTGCCAATACAAAGATTGATTGTGGTAAAGATACTTTGTCTATGGGAATAGGAGATGAAAAGATTGAATTTAATTTTCATGATGCAATGAAATATCCTTATAACAATGTTTATTCTATCACATGCTATGACTAAGTTGATAAGTGTGTGCAACAAGTTTTTGATTTTGATTGTGAGGATGGATTAAGCATAGCTTTGAGCTATGGCTATGATTTTATCGAGATAGAAGAGATGGAGAGGCATATATGTGTTTCCCAAAACGTGCACGAATCAGCACTGGATTTGCAAGCTTTGCAAACTGTTCCCCATGGTAATGTCTTTGTTTATTTAGTACTTTCACATTAAAAGCTTTTGCCATCTATTTTACAGGCCCCTAGGTTAGAATTGAAATCTTTGCCCGATAATTTGAAGTATGTATTCATTAGCGACAACAATACACTTCCCGTTATCATAGCAACAGGTTTGACAAATACGCAAGAGGAAAAACTTTTGAAGTTGTTATGTTATCACAAGACGGCCATTGGATGGACTTTAGCTGACATCAAGGGCATTAGTCCCTCAATGTGTATACATCACATACTATTGAAGACAATGCGAAACCAACAAGGGAAATGCAAAGGAGGTTGAACCCGCCTATGATGGAGGCAATGAAAATTAAAATTTTGAAACTATTAGATGCAGGAGTCATTTATCCCATCACGGACAGTAAATGGGTAGCGCCAATCCATGTGGTGCCCAAAAAGACCAGAATCACGTTGGTGAAAAACAAAAATGATGAGCTCATTCTTACTCACATCTCAAGTGGATGGAGAATGTGTGTTGATTACAGAAAGCTAAATCTTGCTACACGCAAAGATTATTTTCCATTACCATTCATGGATCAAATGCTTGAACGCCTAACAGGTAAGTCTTTTTATTGCTTTCTTGATGGATATAATGGATACAATCAGATTGTTATTAATCCTGAGGATCAAGAAAAGACTACATTTACATGTCCATTTGGTACATATGCACATAGGAGAATGCCCTCTGGTCTCTGTAATGCACCTGCAACTTTTCAAAGATGCATGATGAGTATTTTTTCTGACTTTGTTAAAAGAATAATTGAGGTTTTCATGGATGATTTCACGGTGTATAGTGATTCTTTTGATAAATGTCTAGAAAATTTATCTTTGATCTTGAAAAGGTGCATTGAAACTAACCTTGTCTTAAACTATGAAAAGTGTTATTTTATGGTAGAACAAGGAATAGTTCTTGGGCATGTTGTGTCTTCACATGGATTAGAGGTTGATAAAGCTAAAATAGATGTTATTTCATCATTGCTTTACCCCTCCTGCGTGAGGGAAATTCGTTCTTTTCTTGGCCATACAGGTTTCTATCGACGCTTTATCAAAGATTTCTCGAAGATTATAGCACCCTTGTGCAAACTATTATCCAAAGAAGTGGATTTTGTGTTTGATCAAGCACGTAAAGATGCCCATAATGAGCTTTAAAGGCGTGTCACATCTGCCCCTATCATCCAACCACCAAATTGGGATAAGCCTTTTGAGATAATTTGTGATACGAGTGACTATGCGATAGGGGCTGTCCTTAGGCAAAGAATAAGGAAGAATTTGCATGTTATCGCCTATGCTTCCCGCATGTTGGACGGAGCACAATGCAATTACCATACAACTGAAAAGGAACTTTTTGCAGTGGTGTTTGCTTTTGAAAAATTCAGGTCATATCTACTTGGTACAAAAGTCATTATTTTTACTGACCATGCAGCTTTAAGGTATCTTTTGCAGAAAAAAGAGTCCAAACCAAGATTGATTAGGTGGATCTTCCTTTTACAAGAATTTAATCTTGAGATCAAAGACAAAAAAGGTGCCGAAAACCATGTGGTTGATCACTTGAGCTGACTGAGGACTGAGGATATACAAACCGAAATAATACGAGAGACATTCCCCGATGAGCAGTTGTATATGTTACATTCCTCTATAAGGCCATGGTATGCTGATTTGGTGAACTATTTAGTCACCAAAGAATTCCCTCTAGGTTTGTCTACATCCCAAAAAGACAAATTACGAGCTGACGCTAAATATTATTTTTGGGATACTCCTTATCTATGAAAATTTTGTGTGGATCAAGTACTTAGGAGATGTGTACCACAAGATGAATTTCATTCCATTCTTACCTTTTGTCATTCTCATTCTTGTGGTGGGCATTTTGGAGTAAAAAGAATGGCACACAAGGTACTTGAAAGTGGTTTTTATTGGCCTTCTATTTTTAAGGATGCATATCATTTTTGCAAATCATGTGAAAAATGCCAAAAAACAGGTAATATCACTCATAAGAATCAAATGCCTTTAACGAATATTCTTGTAAGTGAAATTTTTTATGTTTGGGGTATTGATTTTATGGGTCCATTTCCTTCTTCTTTTGGCAATCTTTATATCCTTCTTGTTGTTGATTATGTGTCCAAATGGATTGAGGCGAAAGCTACACGAACTAACGATGCTAAGGTTGTTTTAGATTTTGTTAGGACTCACATATTTGATAGGTTTGGAACCCCTAAAGCTATCATTAGTGATCGTGGCACTCATTTTTGCAATCGTTCAATGGAAGCATTGTTACGTAAATATCATGTGACTCATCAGAATTCTATATCATACCATCCTCAAACGAATGGTCAAGCTAAAATTTCAAATCGAGAAATCAAGTATATTTTGGAGAAGACAGTGCAACCTAACCGGTGAGATTGGAGTCTACGACTTGGTGATGCACTTTCGGCTTATCGGACTGCTTACAAATCACCTATAAGAATGTCACCTTATAGGATGATTTATGGAAAAGCATGTCATCTTCCGGTGGAGCTTGAACACAAAGCTTTTTGGGCCATTAAAAAAATGTAACATGGATTATGATGCTGTTGGGATTGAAAGAAAGTTGCAATTGCAAGAGTTAGAAGAGATTCGAAATGATGCTTATGAGAATGCAAGGATTTACAAAGAAAAGACTAAGAGTCTCCATGACCGAATGATTACAAGAAAAGAGTTTAATGTTGGAGACAAAGTCCTTCTTTATCATTTGCATTTGAAACTTTTTCCTGGAAAGTTGCGCTCTTATTAGAGTGGACCCTTTGTTGTTTCTAATGTTTTTTCTTATGGTGCAGTTGAAATTACAAGTTTAGAAACCGACAAAGTAGTCAAGGTCAATGGGCATCGCTTGAAACCTTTCTATGAAGGTTGGACGACAGAACTCACCGCTTCTTCAGAGTTAGGTGAACCAATCCATGAAGAATGAGCATGCAACATGTCGAGCTAACGACATAAAACAAAAACGCTTACTGGGAGGCAACCCAGCATACAAAGAAAAAAACAGATTTGCTTTCTTTTCCCTTTTCTTTTATTTTTCGCATTTTACTTTATTTTTGTCATTCTCCTATATTCCTTTTCTTTTATTTCAACATTGAGGACAATGTTATGTTTTAAGTGTGGGGGTATTGGGAGAATGTTGGTTTTCTTATTTTGATTTTCTTTGTTGTTCTAAAAAAAAACAAATTTCTATGTTTGATCTTTTGAACTCCTATTGGTTTATGAGAATGTGAGTATTATATATGAGAATTAATTGAGATAGATGAAGATATAAATCGAATGAAGGAGTGTGCATGCAAGTTTTAAGGTTTAATTGGTTTAAAGATTGACTTTGAGAATATGCCATGTTGACTTTATAGTATTATACCAATGCAAGCTTTTGAGCCTTCAACATTATATTCTTTGATTGTGCCTTCTTTCAATGATATGTATCTCTAGAACTTGCTTCATATCTTGTTGAGATTACATTCACATTACATATATACATGAAGATGATAAAGGCATTAGGAATTTTAACCACTTGAGCCAAAAAGCCAACCTAAAGCATATTATCCTTAGTGAACCCCTTTTGAGCTTGTTTATCTTTTCTTTGCTTTATCCATGTATAAGCCTTAACTTTTTATATGTTTTCCTTTTCCCCTGGCCAAGGATTAGTAAAGCATATACTTATGATATCTCATGGAATTATGGTTAGAAATTATGTGAAAAGAAAGAAGAAGTGATGCTTGATGAAAAGATGGGCAAAGTTGCCAAAGGTAAAAAAGAAAAAAAAGAAAAAAAGTGTTCCTTTATGTTTTTAAGATTTTATGTTGAAAAAGCTTGAAATCAAAAGAAGTTAAGCATTGGTGATTAAAGATGGAAAATTTATGTGCTTTGATGAAATATCTTGTTTGAAATATCATTTTTCAGAATGCTCTACTTTCTTTGGTTTGAACCTTTTCTTTTATTCTCTTTTACCTCACCTTAACCTTAGCCCCATTACAACCAGAAAATAAGACCTTTTGATTCATGCATTGTTTGTAATATGTTAGTAATAGAGATGAGATTGAAGAGCAAGTTTATGGTAGAACATATTCATTGATTGAATTTGAGAGATTTAAACACATAAGATTTAAACACATAAGCTTTAAACACGTGAGTGTTGGAGTGTATATCAATGAGAGGACCTATCACTTTGGCATGACATAGATTTCATTTAAATCCCGATGATTAATTGAGTTTTGAAGTTTGCATGTAAATAAATACATGAAAATTTATACTCTTTATCCTTCTTAATTGTGTTCTTGTTTATAATGCATATATTCTTGGATATTGATGGGAGATTAGTAGATTAGTTATAGTGATTTAATTTAATTTAACTTCAATTTGAATTTACCTATCCTTTTTCGAGGACGAGCAAGAGCTAAATGTGGGGGTATTTAATGCAACCATATTATTCGATAGTTTCACCCACATTTAACTAGTGTTTTGCCTATGTTTTATATATAAAATGCCTTGATATTCTTTGTTTTATGTTTTGAAGGCACTTTTTGACGAAAGATGCAAAAAGGAGTAAATTGGAGATAATTGGCAGATTTGACCTTCAATCGATGTTTTGTGCAGAGTGTGAGCTCTAGAGGTTGAAATGAAGTGATTCCAATGGAATTAAAAATCTAACATCTATACCTTTCTGGACATCTAAGGCAAGAAAATAAAATAAGGAAGAGCATGGAAATCGCAGCCTTCAAAGTCAAATCTCGCAATTTGCCAATGTTGACCTTCAGTCATTCCGACTTGAATATTTGGAGCTATAGAAGTCCAATTGATGCAAACTCAATATCTTTGGATTCCTGACTCAAAGGTCTATAAACTTTCCAAATTTCAGAAAACAACCATGTCATATGAGGGAGATATGATTTTTCAAAAATGACAACTGAATTTTGCCAGTAAACAGGTTTCGTGAAGAAACGATTCCAAATTACGTTCCAAAGCATCTAAATCGATATCCAAGTTTTTATTTTAGCAATTTAGCTCCTCTAAATAAAAGATTGAAGATTTCATGCAAGGTTATTTTTCCTTTTTTAGGAAAATAGTTATTGAAGTACTTAAATGTAAACAGTCTACTTAAGGGAGGACTATTTTGTAAAATAGAGACTAGGGTTTCCTAGGATATAAAAAGAATGAGAGAAGGGAAGGAGGCAGCCAGCCAAGAGGAGAAAAACACCCCCCTCTTCTAAGAAACCCAAAATCATTCATTCCTCCTTTTTGATTAGTTGTTCAACAAACATGCAAGGCTAAACTCGTTTTCTTGGTTGCAAGGACACGAAAACCTTTGAATTTCAAGAACTGTGAGATTTATTTTACCTTATCTTTTCAGTTTATATGATGAATATGTTTGTTCTCCTATACTTATTTTTCCTATGATTGTTTATTTTAATTGCTAGAGCGGATTCTAAGTTATTATTGGAGACAATCTATTACTAAGTTTGATATCAAAACCGGGATTGTGGTATATGAACTTGTGAAGCAACTGAGTTTAATACTTGTGACGGATGTATATTATTAATCTTAGGCAGAACATTCAATCAAATCAAACATAGACTGCAGACAGTTATGTTTTCTTGATTAATCAACTTATCTAGTTCTTAAGGTTGCCATTGAATTAAATTACTAGTACGGACACTGTGGTTGTTTGATGGTTAGGGTTAGTTATACGGCGGATCCGTTAACTAACCAATGTTAAGAAGAGATAAATATTTAGAATTTAAATTGGTGTTTCGTTTCCATGATCAGTTCTGATTTCTGTAGGTGGATGTGTGCTTGCGACCAAGGTTTGTTCTCTTGATAATTTTCTGATTTTATTAAATTTCATTTGATAGTGTTCTGTTTTCTTTTACTTTAGCCAAGATAACGTCTAAACCCCCTCAAATTGCATATCATCTAGCATAAAAATCTGACTTCAACCTTCCTCGTGGGATCGATCCCTTGCTTGCTCTATACTATCTTGTATGTTATGTTTTAAGTTAGAGTAATTAATTTGTGCGATCGCGACATCACAACAAAGACTCTTACAAGTCCAAAGCATTACACTAGATGAGGTCAAAATTTATCAGTTATAACAGACCTTGCTTGAAAGGAGAAAATGCCATCTTTGTTATCCTTTCACATTTCTTGAAATATATCCTTTGCAATCTCATTTTGAGTCATATGGAATATTGTTTTCAAAAGAAACCCTGACTAGAATCACACCCCACACTGGGGGCAAACGAGAGATATTTGTAAGACACTGATAGAATCAATGGAAAAGGGAAGGTTAAGAACAAAAGTCCAACGATTGAGTAAGGGCTAAAAGAAAAAAGAGATATAAACTAGGGGGCAAAAAAAAATACTAATGTCGGTCTTTCATTACCATCCAGATAAAGCAGTGAAGATGGGTGCTATAATTAATCATGTCACAGTTATTAGACACAACAAACACCAAAAGTCAAACACCAGAAAAATACTGAGCTATAAGCATGACTTTTGGTATCCATGATAAAGCCTCTAATGTCATCAAATGATCAAGATTGGTCATTCATTAAAGAAAAGAAGGATTTGAATTATAACCCATGTTAAGAGAATTCTGATAAGGTTAACATGGTTATGTGTCATTTCATCTACAAAGACAACAATAATAAAGGAGCTGAGTTGATCTTAGGTCTTTGAAACCCTCAAACACCTTTTGAGCCTGTGAAATTCCTTTCTTTCAAGCCATGAACCATAGCCTACATTACGTGATTCCAAAAGCCCTTTTTGATCAAGTAAGTAATCTGAACCGATAAATAACGCTATTAAAACTTGAATAGCCCTTCCATAAGAGTCATAGCTTCATGAATTAAGCTACTGGTTATTATGTATGCTGATAAAATAAGTGCTAAGAAAAGAAACAACCTTCCTTGATAAAGCCTGAGTTTTGATTTAAGCATCTTGTTTTGAAATTTACAAAAAGGTCACCTCATCACAGACCATCCAAAGATGTACCAAAAAACAGAGTTTAAAATGGATACAAAGAACCATGGAAAAGCCATTTTAATCTTACAACGGGTTAATTTATGTTTTCAAAACACAAGAAAATCAAAGAACTGCATATTTTGAATGACGTGTGTTTGGTCTTTGACCAAAGAAGCTTGATTTTCAAGAACACTTTTCAAAACTAACATCTCTCTGATTTCATTTCAACAATTAGACTTAAATAGACATGATCTTTGAAATGCGAGAGTTGATTTTAGAATAAGAAAGATTATTAAACAAAAACGAACATCAATTGAGTCTGCGAAATCCTTGACATAAATGACATTGACACTTCTCAACACTCATTGAAAAGATGAGCAACCAAGGTAATACAGTAGACCCTAAGAAGGAAAAATAAGCAGTATTGAGATCAACTAGGAGGTAATGAAAGATGATTAAATGATGAATCAGTGAACTAAGGACAATGACATTTAAAGAAAGATAATCAATGAACGAGCACATTCAGATCATACTGGGGGCAATGTTGTTCAAAGATAGTCCATGATTTAGTGAAACCCAATAGTAATCAAGAAACAAAGATGTATTTGAAGGACATCTTCATATCGTCATCTTTTGAAACATGGCTATCGACCGATGTTGGCATACAATTGCATTTAAATGAATATCGAAATGATACACACCACCAAGACTGACGGTGGAACAAAGATATATGTAAATGACATTTTCATATTGTCATCATTTGAAACATGGTAATCGACAGATGTTATCATACAACTGCATTGAATGAATGTCTGAAAGGCGCCCACCACAAAAATTGACTGTGGGATAATTTATTTTGAAGCCAAAAGCGCACTTCACTGCATGAGTATGGGTGATAAAAGCAACATCATTGATGAGGTCGAGATATTTCTTTTCACGATTTGATTAGATAAGTTGAGGAGAATATATTAAGAAGAACACCGAGCATACAATCATGAGCTTTTTACTGCAAGCTATGAGATGCATACATGTCTAGACTACTTGATGTTTCCCCAAAGGGTGCCCACAGCTAAACAAGGAACAATTCTTGAGAGAATCCTGGAAATGCATGATTTGTTATGCTCCTTCATGATAAATTAAGCAACACCACACTTGGAGGTATTATCATGCTTGATAAATAACAAAAGTAGTAATCGTCGTGGATAGCCTAGAATGGGCACTCCACGTGCATCTGAGTTGAAGGCTAGCACACGAATGAGCTACTGAATCAGAAGAACAAAGAAGGCTTTGAATAGCAAACAAAGACACCTTATGACAATGAAGCATCAAAGAGGGGGGGACCTATATTTCAAACCATGTAAAGATGCATGCATGTCATTTAACCTCAAAACATTGTATCAAATATTTTTTAAATTGCTACAAGAAAGATCCTCAATGAAGTCCAGCGAGATTGTGGACAAAGAAAAGATGATTGAGTTAGTGACAAAAAAAAATCACAATTTTGACCCTGAAACAGGAATAAGATGAGATAAAACCCTAACAGTAGGAAAATCTCAAAGAAATAAGAATATCAAGAGTCTTCAAATTCGAACCCTGTCATCATGAAGATCACACAAACTTTGGTTATGGTTAAAGGGGTTTGCCAGATGGGATCTCAAGTTAGCCAACCACATAGACTTTGGTTCTGTTTAAAAGGGATCGCGAGAAGGGATCTCAAATTAGCCCAACCACATAGAATTTGGTTCTGGTTAAAGGGGCTCGCCAGAAAAGATCTCAGGTTAGCCCAACCACACACAGACTTTGATTCTCATTAAAGAGGATCGGCAGAAGGGATCTTAGGTTAGCCCACCCATACATAAAATTTTGGTTCTGGTTAAAGGGGATCGCCAGATGGGATCTCAGGTTAGCCCAACCACACTTAGACTTTGGTTCTGGTTAAAGAGGATCAGCAGAAGGGATCTCAGGTTAGCCCAACCACACATAAGATTTTGGTTCTGGTTAAAGGAGATCGGCAGAAGGGATCTCAGGTTAGCCCAACCACACACATTGATTTTGGTTCTGGTTAAAGGGGATCGACAGAAGGGATCTCAGGTTAGCCCAACCACACATATTGATTTTGGTTCTGGTTAAAGGGGATCGACAGAAGGAATCTTAGGTTAGCCCAACCACACAGACTTTGGTTCTGGTTAAAGGCGATCGCTAGAAGGGATCTTAGGTTAGCCAAACCACAAACATATTTTGGTTCTGGTTAAAGAGGATCGGTAGAAGGGATCTTAGGTTAGCCCAACCACGCACATGATTTTGGTTCTCGTTAAAGGGGATTGGCAGAAAGGATCGCAGGTTAGCCCAAACACAAACAGACTTTGGTTCTGGTTAAAGGGGATCTACCGAAGGGATCTTAGGTTAGCTCAACCACACAGATGACTTTGGTTCTGGTTAAAGAGGATCGCTAGATGGGATTTCAGGTTAACCTAACAGCAACATAAATTGTAGGTTTGGTTAAAGGGAGTCGCCAGATGGGATTTTAGGTTGATCGAGCTGCACATAGAGACATTGGTTCTGGTTAAAAGAGATCACTAGATGGGATCTCAGAATGACCGAGTCACTAACATTATCTTAGCATTGGGAGAAAAGTGAGAAGAACTCTATTGTTAATTTTTTTTTAAAAAAAGCTCAAACCCTGCCGTCAGAAAAAGATAGTTCATTTAGGTTCTGGTTAAAGGGGATCACCAGATGGGATCTCAGGTTAACCCAACCGCACACATAGTTTAGCTTTGGTTAAAGGGAATCGCCGTATGGGATTTTAAGGGCCGAGCTACACAAACTTTAATTCTGGTTAAAGAGAATTGCCGAATGAGATTTCAGGTTAACCCAATCAAAGACATAATTTAAAGGATCGCCAGATCAGGATCATAATATAACCAAGTTGCACATAGTTTTGATCGTTAGTTTTGGGTTGAAGGGGATTGCTATAAAGATAGAGTTTCAGATCAACCAAACTTTGGGAAGATCAATTTGTTTATCTTTACAAAACTTACTACGCAAAGTCTTTGCTCCGTAAGTATTGTAAAGAGGGGGCATCTGTTGTAACCCATTTTTGGGTCCCTGTATAAAAAAGGAGAAAAAACAAAAAAAATCTAGAAATATATATTCGGAAGAAATCCAAAAATGATAGCAGTGAGAAGAGGATACTGGAGCGCCTCAAAAAATAGTCAGAAATTGGTCAAGGATGTTAAAAAATACAAAGTTTGAAATTTGACAGTATACTTTTGTTTGATGAGAGACTTGTTGACAAAGAAAATTCAATTTTAAGGAAGAAAAGTCTAAAATCATATGTTTATAGACTCAATTAAATTTTATTGAAGGTTTGATTGAATTTATGGAAGGTTTGATTACAAGAAAATTTGATTTTGAAGTCAATTTGGGCTTTAATTAGAAGAAAATAAAGTTCTGAGGTCAAATTATAATTTTTAAGAGTTGATTTGGTCAAATCAGGGGCTTAATTGCATAAATATTGAAGTTTGATGGCCAATTAGGGACTTAATTGAAGAAATCCAAAACTGAGGACTAAGCTGGAAAAGGCACGTAAGTAGAGGGGCTGTAATTGACCGAATCAGGGGCCAAATTGAAGAAATTTGAAGTTTATTGATCAATTGAGGGTCAAATTGTATAAATCAGAGACCAAGAACTAAAGTGAAAAAGGCGGCCAACTTCAGGGCCGAAAATTGAATTTGACAAGGATGCAATTGAATTGATTTTTAAAATCAAAATTGCAATTGAGGACTTGATTGAACAAATCACAAATTGAGGAAAGAAAACAGAGAGAAGGAAAATAGGGAGATTGTCTTTGAAACCAGAGAGAAAAGAATAGAAAAGCAAAGGGGAGGATAATCCGAGAGAAGGAAAACAGGGGAGAACAGAGGAGAGGAAGAAAGAAGAGAAGCAAAAGAAAACAAAAGCAGAGAAAGCAGAAGAACTAAAGGAAAAAAAACATAGAGAAGAAGAAGAACCAACCACTAGCCAAACAATTCTCCAGTCGCCACCGCAGCAACACCGCCACTGCCAGCTAGAGAACAAAAGGAGAAGAACAGGAAAGTAGACGGAAGGAGCAGAGATAACCGAAAGCAGCAAGGGAGAAAAAAAGAAAACAGCAACCATCGTTTGCCGCCTCAGTTAACCACCGCCACCACCACCGCCACCGCCACAGCCACAGCCACCAGCACTGTAAGCCACCACAGCAGCCACCACAGGTCAGCTTCCCCCGAAAAAAATTCAAAAATTCTTTTAAAAGAATTGTGATTTTCCCGCGTATTTTTCTACTAAATTTTGCTTAATACTGGTTTGTATTTTTATACCATAAAGATTTAAATCCAGTATTAAAATACCCTATTTTCATCAAAACATTGAAAAAAAATAGAAAACAAAAAAAAAAGAGTCTTGTTTTCATGCATACGACCAAGTCTCTCAAAAAAAAATTCATATCGTATTTTCATACAACAAAGAAAAATTCAAAAAAATTATTTTAGCATGCATTTTAGCTTTAATAACCTGTTTATTAAGGTCACGAGAATTTGATCAATATTTCAAAAAAATAAATTATTTTGTTTTGTTTTAGTATTAAGGATTACAAATTTATATGTAAAACGTATTCTCGATATTAAAAATGTAGTTTTTTTTGTTGACGTTAGGATGGTACCATAAAGGCTAAGCTGGGTAAAATTACAAACATTCTGGAAAAAGAACTACATAGGCCAACTCGAGTGGGCTAGAAGCTAAGAGATCAGAAATAACAGACCTTACCAATCAAGCAACAAAGAAGATTGAGAAGAAATGATGGTCTATATTTGGAATCAGGTAAAGATACATGCATATCATCTAACTTTAAAACATTGAACAATATGTTTTGCAAAAGTTTATAAGAGAAATCCCCGATGGGATCCATCATAAGGAAGGCCACCCTCAAAATGGCCAAAAAATAAAAAACAATACTCTTGACATTTTTTTACTTTTGAGAAATTTTTTATCAAAGCGGGCCGCCCATAAGAATTAGGCCACCCGAAAAATCTTTGTAATTTTTAATTGGAAAAGTCACCCATCACAACAAGACCCTTCGAGTTTTTTACTTAGGCAAGTCACCCATGAGAATTAAACTAACTTGTAAAAAAAATCTCCATATCTTTCATCAATGGGTAAGTCATCCATTACAATGAGACCAATGTTAAAAAACCTTCATGTTTTTTTCACCAACAGACAGGTCGCCTAGAACAATATGACCACTTCTGAAAAATCTTTGTATTTTTCACCCACAATCAGGTCGCCTGGAACAGTTAGACTATTTTCAAAAAATCTTCATATTTTTCACCAACGGGCAGGTCGCCTAGAACAATTAGATCACTTTCGGAAAAAAATCTTCGCATTTTTCACCAACATGCATGTCGCCTGAAACAATTGGATCACTTTTGAAGTTTTGCAAAAAGGGGAAAGGGCTTTCATGCATATTTTTCTTTACAAAACTTACTATACAAAGCCAAAAAAAAAAAAAAATTCCATTACCTTTGTACCATAAGTATTGTAAAGAGGGAGTAATTGTTATAACTCAATTTTGACCTATTTGCTTTTAATTTAATTTTAAAGGGATTTAAAATTTGAAATTAAAAGATTAAGGATTGATTTCGGTTAAAGGTGTGATTTTTCAACTTATGAGAAAACTAGGGACTATAATGTGTTTTTGTCGTTCTCTCCTAATCTTTAGTTTAAAAAGATCATCAAGATAATGATAATTATCCATTTTTAAATTTTATTTTTAATCAAATTTAAATTAAGAAAAAAAAAAGAGAATGAGTTTGTTTGAGATTTTGTTTCCCATTTAGAAGCTCTCCTTTTCCACTAGTAACCCTGTCTCCAACGTGAATATCAAGTTGGATTTTCAATTGTGAGCAGCGCTCGACCGTCTCCCTCAGCTTTGCCTTCAGCAACAGTCATGCCAAACAAGTTCTTTATTCCCCATTTGCTAAATTAATTACCCTATTATTGTTGCATGCATGCGTGAATAATTCACGCATGCTTGCAATAGTGGCCGGGCCAGCTGGATCCAGCCCAGCCCAGCCCAGCCCAGCCCAGCCTAAACAATTGAGACTGGGCTGGGTCTAGGTCTCAGGTCCAGCCAACCCAATTTCCTTTAAGTTAAGGGTGTGTTTGGCAAAACACACTCTTATGCCATTTTTCTTTTATTTTGAAATCTAGCCAAACAAACCTTTTTAGATATCAGAAAATTTCGAAAACATTCGGCAACCCTTTTTGATTTATTTATGGATCCTTAACACTATTTTTGCTGACTTTACTATATATTCGTTCGTAGACTTTTACTGTGAAATGCGAATCTGATATGCAATACATGTTTGTCTTTTTTTAAAAAAAATAATAAATAAAAATTGTTTTTTTTTTCAATCCAAATCTTACTGATTTATTCACTGACACTAGGATCAGGAATACCATATGTTTTGGTTTACATAATATTTACCAACACTAGAATTGAAAATATTGATAGTCAAATATTCATTAACACCAAAGTTAGGAATATTATAAGTAGACCATAAAAAAAAATAAAAAAACAGAATATAACAAACTCTTAGCAATTTAAGACAAAAACCAGCAATGCAGCCTACCTTAAGTAGAACGCTTAAGGGGTGATAATATCTTTTCTTTCGCGTAATAAGTCTCGTATCATAGAATCTCTATTGACTAGTTAGGGTTCTTAGTGACCATAATACTAGGTGGCGACTCCTTAAATTAGACATTTTCCCCTCTAAGAACAAGATGCTAAATATTTATTCTTGTTTTTCAGAGAGAAATTTTTAAAGGTCACCATGATTTCGAGTGCAACACCTATTATTATAAGGATCTGCATTAGGGGAAAATCTTCCATATCAGTCTTATTGGGTTGGAGAGAACTTGTCCTCAAGTTTAAATTGTTCATATCCTTATCTCGTGTCTAATCAAAATTCCATCAGCTTCTTTCATTATAAATATCATACCTGTCATTAACATGTTTATCCTTCAAAGCAATGGGACCAATCTTATGGTTAATTTGAAGACTATATGCAACAACTCTTGCAACAGTCAAACTTTAACTCAACTAACAACTTAACATTATAAGGACTAAACAATCTCTCTCTTGTATCTTTATATCATCACTAACAAAATGCATCCTAATTTCTCTACTAGGTGAAATTTTAGATATTTGTTTCATAACTTTTATATGAAGTCCAAGAACATCAACTTTTACTCTTTCAATTCTAGAGTTTTCCTTAAGCAGGTGTGATATACATCCTTCGCAATATGCTTCATAAAAAATCTATCTTTAGAACCATATCTAATTTGGTTCCTTTCTTATGGATGGTTTCTCTATTAAGATTATAGCTCATCTCAACTAACATAGCATGAACATCTTTTGCATACTTAGTGTCATCATATACCAAGATTTCTGCATCAAAATCTTTTCCTTCTACATCATACATAAAGAAACTAGAATCATATTTTTCTTTTTTAGTTTTAACACCACATTTATCCCGATCAAGAAGTTTTCTCCTCTAAATATGCTTCTGAAAAGGCATTCTCAAACTAGCCATGTATTTATGATCACTCTTCTCACAAGTGATCATTCTTCTCACGATTCTCTAATTTCTCTTCTTCATCTTTGCTAATCGACGAGATTATTCTTCAACTTACCTCTGCATGTTTATTACTTTCAATTAACATGTAAATTTTGTAATTTGTCTCCACATGCCTTTTATCAATAGTTCCTAAATGTCTCTTCCCAAGAAAGAACCTCATTATCCCTTATATTTGAGCACGTCTCTGTAACCACCTCTTGCAAAAATAATAATAAGAAGAAGAAGAAAAACAAAAGGCAAAAACCAACACAAAATTCTAATGAATAGGGTTATCACACCAAAAAAACCCTAATTCCAAAATTTATTACTCAATATTTTTTCTATTCAAAACTTAATATTATAGCTCTTCCAAGTTGATTATATACTAGGAATAACTTACTAAACAAACTTGAACAAAATAATAAAAGAGTTCTAAACCAAATAGTAAAAATAATTCTAAATCAACTAAAAAAAATATAATGAATTTAGAATAGTAACTTTTTGGTTTTATTTGAAAGCTTTCCTCACCTTATATGGCTATAAAATTTTCACTTTAAAGGACAAAAGGCTTTTAGAACTTCCTGATAATATTTTAGATTGGTTTAAAGTTATATTTATTAATATAAAACTATGTATTACAGGAAAAATATACTGTATTAATAAATTAAATATAAATCGCAATGTTATTTTGATATTCTCATGTAATTCAGATTGCACCTGTGTTCATAATTCTATCACAAGAATTATGACGTAGAAAAACGATGTAGAGAAAGTTACCTCGAAGCATTGATCTTTGTATACTTGATTGCTTTAAATTTAAGTTACTCTCCATTTAAGATTATATCCGTTTTCATTCACTACATTTCTCATTATATATTTTTTTTATTGGTTTGAGTGAGAATTTTTTTTTTCTTTTTTTTTATCACTAGAACTCCTCATGATATATTTTATAGAGGTTAAATGCACTCGGTCATCCTTTAAATTTAATATTATTCCAGTTGCTGCCTTCTTCTTTCTCTCTTCTCGTTTCAATTCAGTCTTCAAACTCATTTTTGTCATACAATTACTTCCTATTAGTCTAAATGAAAATGGTTTCACATGGCTTCTTGGACTTATTTTGCAGTTACTGCTGGAAGTTACTTAATTATTCACTGGTATCTGTGTAGGATATAGTAAGGATGGATCAAATCAAAAGGAAAAGAATGTTTAATCATATGTTGAAAGAAAGATTAATAACCATATGAAATAGGAAAAGAATACAAGAAAAGTACATTTTTAAGGCTACTTTTCGTTCTCCTCGTTGGCTTACTAGGTTCAGATGCTCCCCCTCCCTC
>Ga0325410_1000520_pt1 | contig 40316 bp, 23 predicted proteins | sample PopdelMetagenome_16_FD_206182 | JGI IMG/M metagenome (GOLD analysis project Ga0325410, IMG submission 206182) | Populus deltoides microbial communities from Bellville, Georgia, United States - Xylem-PdIQD-R3 | ecosystem: Host-associated > Plants > Phyllosphere > Stem > Wood/Secondary xylem...
AGAAATAGGATAAATGATTCCATTATCAAGAAGCTTAATGACTTCATTTCTCACTACTTCTTTCATATTAGGATTAAGCCTTCGTTGCATTTCTCTAGAGGGTTTAGCATTTTCCTCTAAATAAATCATGTGTGTGCAAATCAAAGGACTAATTCCTTTTATGTCAGCTATGGTCCATCCTAATGCATTTTTATGCATTTTCAAAGTTTGTAATAACTTACCTTCTTGAAGTGCATTAAGTTTGGAGGAGATTATTACCAGAAAAGTTTCATTTTCTCCCAAAAATGAGTATTTGGGATTGAATGGTAAGGGCTTCAAATCAGGTTTTGGTGGTTGAACACTTGAAGGTATGGACTCAATTAATCGTGGTGGCAATTCCTCAATTTTCGGTCTCCAACTATTTGCCTTTGATTCTTCCTGAAAATAAACCATTTGCAAATCGTCAGATTCATCAATCTCAGTTTCACTAGAAGTGGTTTGAAATTGATCATGAACTAATTTTTCAGTAAAGTCCACTTCCTGTAAATCATTATCATCTCCAGGTTGCTTACAAATATTGAAAATGTTCATCTCCAATGTCATGTTTCCAAATGATAGCTTCATCAGTCCATTCCTACAATTAATCAATGCATAAGAAGTTGTAAGAAACGGACGTCCTAAAATAACAGGAAATGAATTACATGCTTCAACAGGTTGTGTATCCAAGACAATAAAATCCACAGGGTAAATGAATTTATCGACTTGTACTAACACATCTTCAACTATTCCTCTAGGCACTTTTACAGATCTATCGGCAAGTAAAAGAGTTACAGAAGTTGGTTTTAACTCACCTAGATTGAGACTTTAAAAAACTGAATATGGAAGTAAATTCACATTAGCTCCAAGATCAAGTAAAGCTCTGTCAATTTTATGTTCTCCAATAAAGCATGAAATTGTAGGACAACCAGGGTCTTTATATTTCAAAGCATTATTGTTCTGAAGAATGACACTTACTTGTTCGGATAAAAAGGCTTTCTTTTTCACATTCAGTTTTCTCTTCACAGTGCACAGATCTTTAAAAAATGTAGCATAAGAAGGAACATGTTTAATAGCATCCAAAAAAGGTATATTGATCCTTACTTGTTTGAAAGTTTCAAAGATTTCAGAGTTGTGATTGACTTTCCTTTGTTTGGTCATGGCATGAGGAAATGGAAGTGCTGGTGGGGAATCAGTCTTTTTTTTGCAATGTTCAGATTCAACCCCTTCCTTACCCTCAGAGATTGACTCATCATCTTTCTCACAAGGTTCAAGAATGGATTTTTCAATAACCTTACCACTGCGAAGAGTGATGACTGATTTGGCTTGATCCATGTGTTGGCTTCCAGAACTACTTGCATTCACATTGTATTGCCCCTTTGGATTTTATTGTGGTTGAGATGGAAACTTACCTTTCTCTTGAAAACTGAGAGCATATGTCAATTTTGCAAGAGTATCTTTAAAATCTGTCATGCTTTGAGCAAGTTGAGTGTTGATTGTCTCTTGCTTTTCAATGAATGCATGCAATGTTTCCTCAAGATTTCTTCTAGGAGGTGAAGCATAAGGAGGTGCATATCCATGAGAATTTTGAAAATTATGGTGTGCTTGAAACGGTGGCTGTAAAGTTTGTGCATTATTATTATCACTCTTCCAATTGAAATTTGGGTGATATCTCCAACCAGGGTTGTATGTTTGCGAGTATAGGTTATGATTGGGCCTTTGGAAACTGTTTAAAGCATGAGCTTGTTCATGGAGACATTCCTTAAAAGAAGGCAAAGTTAAACAGTCATTGGTTGAATGTTCATTAGTTTCATAGATTTGACACACAATGTCTTGAACAGATTTTAGTTGACCACTCTTTTTTAATTCTAGTGCCTCAACTTTTCTAGCTAAAGATGTAAACTTGGCTTGGAGGTCATGATCTTCTCTAAGGTTGTACATACCTCCACTAGATGTATGAGGTTGGGTTTTACTTGGTGCCTCATAAGTGCCTGTAGTGTCCCAATTTTGAGCATTTTCAGCTAGCAAGTCTAGGTACTCCATTGCTTTATTAGGGTCTTATCCTTAAAAGTTCCATTGCACATCAATTCAACCATTTGCCTATCTCTAGAAGTTAACCCTTCATAAAAATGTGAAACTAATCTCCATGTCTCAAAACCACGATGAGGGCAAGTATTAAGCAAGTCTCGATACCTATCTCAACATTGGTAAAATGTTTCTCCTGGTTTTTGAGTGAAAGTGATGATTTGTTTTTTGAAAGAGTTTGTTCTGTGAGATGGAAAAAATTTCTTTAAAAATTGTTGTTGCATTTCATCCCAAGCATGAATAAATCTTGGTCTCAAATTTTATAGCCATGTTTTAGCTTTATCTTTTAATGAAAAAGAAAAAAGTTTTAACCTGATGGTGTTCATGCTATAATTTGAGTCATTATAGGTGTTACAAACCTCCTCAAATTCTCTTAAATGCAAGTATGAATTTTCTAAATCTAAGCCATGAAAACAAGGTAAAAGTTGAATAATGTCTGACTTAAAATTAAAATGAGATGCATCAGGAGGAAAAACTATGCATGAGGGTGTACTTGTTCTTGTGGGATTCATGTGGTCTCTAAGTGTTCTAACACGAATATTCTCATTATTCTCGTTATGAAGTGACTAGTTATCTTCTTCGGCCATATTTTCTGAAAATAATAAGGATACCCTACAAAGTCTACCACTTAATGTACGTGACCAAACTCTCATGCACGTGTAGGAAGAGAATAAAAAGAAGAAAAGAAAAGGAAAAAGAAACAAAACAAAACAAAACAAAACAAAAGTTAGATAAAATGAAAGGTGAAAAGAGAAAATAAAATAAATATTATAATTTTACAAGAATTTACCTCCCGGCAACGGCGCCAAAAACTTGACACGACCAAAAGATTGATGTCTTCTCCCAAGTGCAGGAGTGTCGAAGTAATAAATAACCCGGCAAGACCGGGGTCGAACCACAAAGAGGTTAATAGTATAAATTATAAACAACAACAACAACAACAATAATAACAAAGAGAGCTTTGAGATGTGATATTGATATAAGGATTAAACAAGGATAAAATAATTGTCAAGGTTAGAAGATCCACTAATGATATTTCAAACAAGTATAGTATAAACTTTTTTTATTACTCAACTGGAAACCACACACAAAGAAGGTTCCAATCGGATTATAAATTGTTAACATGATTACATTAGTTATCTTATTCGAATAATGCTAATACTTGTAAATGTTGTTAGGCATTCATGATTATAACTTATGTTAACAACAAATCAAATTTCTTTCATAGCACAGGTGTCGGTTATACCATACGGTTGGGCTATGAAAATGCCAAATATTTGTTATACCAAGGGTTATACAACATAAATCTAGATTAACCATTTAACAAGCAAAGTATTAAAAGTGAACAAAATAACAAATATAAAACATGTTAGTATCAAATATTAAGGTCCATATTGAGTTTATATTATACTTATTCTTACACCATTAATGTAACATTTTCACCTTGACATGATAAACTTAGCTAAACATAATAAAAGAGAGAAACATAAATAAACAAGAAAAGGAAATGAAAAGCATAAGTAAGAGATTAATATATGCAAAACTTAAGCATTACAAAATATAAAGAGAGAGCAAGAGCATGATCTTGATCTGAAAACCAAGATGCCTAAATATATGGCAAATACCTCCTTTTATAGGCCAAAATTCAGAACTATTGATTTGTTGACTAATTGTTGAGTAGGTGGCCACATCTTGACTTGGTGACAGTCTTTATCTTCTTGTCTGCCAAAAACATCATTGATAACATCATAATTTGAACAGACTTAAATCATGAAAGTTCTAGGAAATTGTCTCAGCTTTCCAGGCTAAAAATTTAAGGTCATTTGGACTTATAAAACTCGAGATATGGGCTGAACACTGAACAGTGTCTGGGCTGCAGGACAGATTCAGATTTCTCCATTGTTGCTGTAATTTGGACTTGAAAATGACCTTTTTAAATCTTGGACTCCCATGAAAGTTTTAGGCATATTTCTTAGCTTTCCATCCATATAAGGCAAACCTAAATCCAAGATCTACAGCTCCAGATATGACCCGATGACCGAACAGTGTTCCAGTTTGGACTGAACCAACATCTCTTTACTAAGTTTGGCCCTCTCTTTGTCCTTTCAATTTCCGTACTTAAACTCATCAATCAATCCTTTCATTTATGTGATAGGCCTGCATTTAAGATAAACATTTACCATAAATTAAAGGTATCTTATGGTATCAGACTTGTTATTATAAAACATGCTTTAGTTAAGGAGTTATAGATACTTTAAGTGCAAAATGATGATATAAAACCTTGATAAAAATACAATTTTAAGTACTAATCAATAATCAATCGATTGAAGATATAGAATCATCATAGATTTCCAATAGGCATAATCATTACCATCGAAGAAAGGTGGCCTAGAGGTTGATGATCCTTTATTTTGTACATTAAAACTAATGGTTGCAATTCTACTCAAAGTCTAAGCAAACTTATAAATGAGAACCAGACTTTAATGCCAATTGTTGTTATAGGATTAAGGCAACAATAACACCTAAATGAGTGAATTAGATGTTCCACTAATATTAACACATATTGCAATTAATTAAAAAACAATTAAACACAATTAACCAACAATATAATTAAATTGCGTAAAGTAAAAGGATAAGGAAGAGAGATTGCAAACTCGATTTTTAATGTGGTTCAACAAACTCACATCAACACCTCATGCACCAAGCCGGTCTTGAGTATTATATTATTAACTAATCCAAGCCAGATATTACAATGTCCTTGGTGAATCCTTATTGAGCCCTTTTTTTTTCACTACTTGAAGAAATATCAACTTCAAGATTTTTTACCTAGGTGATGCATCTCACCAATGACTAATAGTTTTTCTCCTAAACTCTTGAAGGTTTACAATTGTTTGAAATGTAATAATACTCTTTCAAAGAGTAGATAATACAATTGAATACTATGATTTCTATAACTCACTAAATAACATTTGATAACACCAAACGATCAACTAGTTCACGCATAATTCTAGTTTTGAAAGTTTTAAACCTGATGAATTCTTGGAACCGTTTTATTAATCCTTTTAAAATGTATGCAAAGTGAAGTGTGTGAATTCATTTTTGTTAGTGTTATCAAGTAGGATATAAAGATTTATATATGAGCACTAAAATGAAAAATTCATTTTGCTTTCTTCTTGGACTTGATCCATGCTTGTTGATGTATTCTTACATGTTTAAAGTTTATTCTCAACTAAGCATATTATTAATATAATTTTGATATTATTATCATCATCAATATATATATAAAATCATAAATATATTACCTAAAGATCAATAGAAACAACCACCTATTTTCTCTTTGGTCGTTTATCCTTTAATTTTAGTTTTTGTTAACAATTTTGAAATAATTGACCATCGACTTGGCTAGAAAAGGATTCAGTAAAAAAAGAGAGATTAAAATTAAAAAAAAAGACCACTTTTTTAATCAATAATGATTTGTAAAAAGATGGACAATGCAGGTGTGTCCAGTAAATGACCTCTAGGCTTAGTTCCTTTTTTTTTTTGATATATATATATTCCATAAAAAACCCAAGAAAACCACAATATGTATAAACACAAAGAATTAGTAAATAAATATAAATTTAAAAATTGGAGACATAATTATTATAAAAAAAACCATGGGTCATTATTAAAAGAGTCATGTCAAAATGATAAGTATATTTATTGACTCCTAAATGTAAATTATTGTTGCAAATTGGTTCACCATCATCTTTTCCCAATATCTTCTGTCATTCGAGGATGTCTTATTGTTTCTCTTTGCGTGCTGACAAGTCACCTTCTCTTAAAATAAGAGAACCATTCCACGCATTTTGCTGCCCTCAATACGCCCCCTAATCATATCATGACAAGTGGACTGTTGCCAGATTGTTAGTGCTCATGGTGTGGATGCCATTCTAGCTGTCTTCCAACCAGCACTCATCACCTTTTACTCAGCGGCTCGAGCCATCCTGATTCCATCACTGAGTGGGCAGATAGGGATCTCTAGTCGAACTCAATTCTTAATTTACCGCATATTATCTGATATATTTGTTTTAGTAAGATTAATGGTCGATGTCTCTGTCTATATATATATATATATATATATATATATATATATATTAACACATTAAAATTATTAACACGAAAACAAACTTTCTAAATATATTCTTAGGAAAAAATAAAGAAAAGAAAGAAAATTTTATAATTGAAAATCAAAATTCAAGTTAGAAGAATAATTATTGGCAAGTGAATTTCAATTTTAAAAAAGAGAGAGATATGATTTAAGGACATTATATTCATCGATCCTTGAACATATTTCTCCATGTGAGAATTTTCTTAAAATTCATATATCCTTATATATTTATAAGGATATAAAAAATTACAATTTTTTTTTAAATTAACCGAATCAAAAAACAAAAAAACTAAAAAAATTAAAAAATTCAGAAAGACAAAAACTTTGAATATTTCAAAAAAATTAAAATAATTAATAAAAATATAGAAAAAACATAGAGACTAATGAAAAATGTTTAGAACTCGTGTCCTACAAAATCAGATCAATTTTTTAACCTTTAGATTTTACTAGGTACTTTCATTTTTTTTTCTTTTTTCTTTTTATTGTTATTATGTTTTGTAAGTTCTTTTCCTAAAGTTTTCAAGTTTCTTTAATTTTTTATAGTTAAGTTTCACCCTTTTTTTTAATGTTCTTATAATTTGAGGGGTATTTTATCAAATAATAATAATAAAAAAAAAGTATATGGGAGAAAATAATAAATATATAAGGATGAACATGTCAAAGAATACTATCCAATATATAAAAATAAATCAGTCAATTACTCCTATAATCAAATATAATGAAGAACTCATTCGCAACTAATACAATAAAATAAAAAAGGAAGGTTAGAAGTATGGTTCACCGTAACACAAATGGAACTCCCTCACCTATCCTTTTACCTCGGGGCATTATTGTCATTGTTCAGACTTCCATGAATTGAATACACGAAGCTTTCATTAAAATAACAAGTAATGACAATAGAAACCTCTCTCAGCTCATCATCCAGTCAAATAATTTAATAACCTTAAGCCAGCTGATCTCACCGTCAAGATAACAAAATTCAAAACACAAGTTAAATTAGGTAGTGTTTAGCTTATGCAATTGCATTTTTTTTTAAAAAAAATTTAATAAGTAATTTTATTAGTAATTTTAAAAATATAAACTGTTTAGTTAAAATTGTTGTGAGATAAACAAATTATTTTAGTTTTTATAAAATTAATGTTTGAAATATAATTATATGCGGGGTTCAATTTAAAAATATAAATTATTGGACTAATCAAAAAAAATTTTCTTTATAATTAAATAAAAAAATAAAAATTACCACAATAATAAACGGTTTAACATATCATAAATACACATTGCATATTTTTAGACAAATAAACTCAATAACACAATAAATTATAAATTAGTCTCTTGGTTTTTATTTTAATAATAAATTAAATAGTTTTTCTAATTCTAAAAATTAATCAATTATATAGCATTATTTTTGTTTATATTTAAAATAAAAATAAACGTTTTAAAATTCATATGTTAGCTTAAAATTTAGATGAGTATCAATAGAAAAAAAGAAGAAGAAGAGAATTTAGTTTGCAATAAAAGCTAATAAACCTCTCTTTATAATATTGTCATAAGATAAAATCGGCTATGAAAATAGAAAATAACCAAACTTGTTGATGATATGTATAAAAAACATATAATTTTTTTTAAGATGAACTAATACTAAATACAATAATTTATTAAAAGGATAAACCTTCGAGTGTTATTTGACTATAGTGAAAGAGAGTTATATATTTTTTAATGTAAATGTTGATGGCAGCATAATAATTGTGTATAAAATGTTTATTAATATGTAAAAACACTCTAAAATAATTTTTTATTTTTTATTAAAATCATTAAAATTATCATCAATTTAATATTTTTTAAAAATAAAAAAACTTATGATTATATTAATCATTTTGGATGACCGACACAATCTTGAGGGGAAAGAAATTATTATTTTTATTTAACAATAACAATATTTTTGAACTGAAAGATTTTAAAAACACACTTTTCCATAAATCTTTTTTTCTAATGCAAAAAAAAAAAAACCTTTAGGGATTGATGATGTGTTTTCTGAAAAAGAATTAATCATGAATACAAAATCCAACACATATTTTATGATATATTTTTTTAATATTGAGATGATGACATATTGAATAATTATTTTCTCAAATATTGTAACAACAACATATTAAATTGACCTGAGTCAATCAAGATTAACCAGCTCAATTTACAACCTAAATCATAAGACCATGATAATCCATCCAAAGCAAATCAAACACAAATAACAAGGCTCAATACCCAAGGAACTGAATGTTGAAAGACTAAATTAAAAATTAAAAATATTCAATTCAAAAAAAATAAAAAAAAAGACCCAAGTAAATCTAGATCAACCTATTAAACTCGTGATTTGGGTCATGTATCATATTGAATTTAATAACTTTCTATCTCTTAAATTATTCTTTATTTAGTCACACGAAGTGTGGGGCTGAAAAAAGAAAAAATAGCCTTTTTTAAAGTTAGATAAACAAAAAGGTTTTTTTTTTAATGAGAATAACAAAAAGAGAAACTTAAATGACGAAGGATGAATTTTTTTTTTAATTTTAAAGAGCTAAAAAAGCATTAAAAAAAATATCATTTTAAAAAATATCAATTAAGCCAAGTGCGCAGGCCAAGCCACACATCTGGCCCATAAACATAGGCATGGCCGGCACGTTGAGCCTTTTTTTTTTTCTAATAATAGAGGGTGGACAACACATCGTTTGCTCACTATTTAAAAAATAAAATGAGGCAAAAGACATGTCATCTACGTCTCCAGAATCCAACGAATAGAGAGTCGCTGAAAAATTAGGGTAGTAGTATTTTTTTTCTATAAAATTTATTTTTTCAACCTATTTGTGACCTAAAACACTTAGAAAATACCCTAAAGACCTTGTTAAGCTTGTTTATGGGATCAAATAACCTAAAAACATGTCTAAAAACTTAAAATCAACCAGAATTCAAAAACCTTGTTGAGCTCAAATATATCATCTCAAGCAATAGGAAGGCCAAATAACACCCCATTACAACTCCTCTCATCGATTGGAACCCATTAACATCAAAATTGACTTTTTTAGTGACCTAAATTGATGTCAACAAATATTTTCTCTCTCTATCATTGGAATCTAACGAATTTATCCCTCCACTCTAAAACAAAGACTAAGAAACAAGAAAAATAAAATTTTGGACTAAAATGCATTTTAAAAAACTAAAAGGGCTAAAAAGTGATAAAGTGAAAAATAGGAGGAGTAACGTATATTTTTGGAAACTGTTATTCTCAGATTAAGGCAATAATAACACCTAAAAGAGTTGAATTAGGTGTTCAACCAATATTTATAAATATTGTGATTAATTTAAATAAACAATTAAACACAATTAACCAACAATATATTATCAAAATTAAGACCAGAGTCTTTTAGGGTTTGTTTTATCCATAAACTTTGTGCACAACAACTACCCGCTATAATATATTCGACTTCAGTTGTTGATAGGGCTATTGAGTTTTGTTTTTTACTAGCCCAAAATACTAGTGATGATCCTAAAATAACAAGTTTCACTAGTACTATTTTTATCAACTTTACACCCAATAAATCCAGCATCTGAATACTGAATCAAATTCAACTCGCTTCCTTTCGAATACCACAACCCTAAATCAATTGTACATGCAAATATCAAAGAAATTCATTTTATAGCACTAACATGGAATTCTTTAGGACATGTTTGAAAATTTCCACATAGACATACACAAAACATAATATCGAGTATACTTGCAGTTAAATATAAGAATAAACCGATTATACCTCGATATTTGGTGATGTCTATATTCTTATCATTTTCATCCATATCAAGCTTGGTTGATGTTCTTATAGGTGTGTCAACTTCTTTGACATGTTTCATCCTAAATCTTTTAGTAGATCTTTGATACACTTGCTTCGGTTGATGAAGATGTCATCCTTTGCTTGTTTGATTTGCAATTTAAGGAAAAACATTTAATTCTCCCATCATGCTCATTTCAAATTCATCTTGCATACATCCTGCAAATTCCTTACAAAGAGATTCTTTAGTAGCATCGAATATAGTAACATCAACATATATTTACACAAACAAGATATCTTTACCTTTTTCTCTTTGTGAAGAGGGTGATGTTAATTTTATCAATGTTAAAACTATTATCAATAAGAAAAGATTTTAATTTATCATACCATGCTCATGTTGCTTGTTTTAAACCATATAAAGCCTATTTGAGTTTGAAAACATGATCGGGAAAATGAAAGTTTTTAAAACCTTGAGGTTGCTTAACATACACTTCTTCCATAATAAGACCATTTGAAAATGCACTTTTAACATTCATTTAAAAAAGTGTAAAATTAGCATGGCATGCAAAAAGCTAAAAGCATTCTTATTTATTTTAATCGAGCCATCAGTGCAAAGGTTTCTTTATAATCAATATCTTCTTCTTGATTATAACTTTTGACAACTAGTCTAGTTTTGTTTCTAACAATGGTCTCATGCTCATCAACTTTGTTCCTAAAACCCCATTTAGTTCCAATAATTAATTGGTTGTTATGTCTAAGGATTAGTTCTCTTACATAATTTTCTTTTGAATTGGTTTAACTCATCTTGCATGGCTAAAATTCAATTATCATCATTTTCAGTTTCAAGAAATGATTTAGGTTTTATATATGAAACAAAAACAAAATGACCATTTATATTTGTAAATGAAGTTATAGCCTTTGTTCTTCAAAATGGTTGTCAATAATTAACTCAAAAAGGTAAGAGATTATGTACCTTAGCTCTTTTGGTGGAATAAAAGAGTTACTTACCATCTCTTATTGATTACTTGTGCTTGGTTGGTCTTTATTTATTTTTTTATTGTTAGCCTCCATAGGGGTCTTATCATTAAGACTCAAATGTTGCCCACATTCATTAATGTGATAAAGAATCTCAACAATTTTATTATTTTGAGTTTCCTTGAAGACAACATACATGAAATTCTTCAAGACACGGTGTTATATTATTATATACTCTATATGCTTTGCTTGAGGAGAAATAACCGAGAAAAAATATAACATTAGATTTTGAGTCAAATTTATCCAATTTGTCTTTGGTGTTAAGAATAAAACATTTTGAATCAGGTGGTATCCTTTTTTTCCACAAAACTTTTCGAACAAATCACTAACAAATTCACCACCATGATCACTCCTTATGTTTATGATCGAAAAATCTTTTCATTTCCAACCTTCTTTGAAAACTTTACAAATTCATAAATAGTTTAATCTTTTGATTTTAAAAACAAACTCATGTATATCTTATAAAATTATCAATAATCACAAACACAAATTTATTACCATTTAAGCTTTTATTTCTAATTGGACCAAAAAGATCTATGTGTAGCAATTCTAAAGAGCTTTCGGTAGAAATATGGTTCTTGCTCTTAAAAGATGTTTTAACTTGTTTAGCCATTTGAAAAACATCTCATAACGTTTTCTTTTTGAATGCAATATGAGGAAGATCTTTAACAAGTTCATTTTTGAAAAGTTTAGAAAAGATGTCTATGCTTATATGACATGTATTCTATGCCAAAGAAAACTATCATTAATGCTAGCAAAAAGACAACTTTCTATCTCCATGCATGCATCAATCTTAATCTTATAAACATTTCCTTTTCTATTATCAACTAATATAACTTTGTCATTTTCAAGGATTAAACAACATGCATGGTTAAAAACAATCATATAGCCTTTATCATATAATTGGTTAATACTAAGCAAATTATGTTTTAAGCTATCAACAAGAAATAAATTTTCTATTAAAGGAGAAGACTTCCCTTTAATATTGCCAACTCCAATGATCTTTCCTTTTAAGTTGTCTCCAAATATGACTTTTCCACTATTGATCTTGGTAATGCTTAAGAAAAATAAATCATTTTTGGTCATATGTCTTGAGTAAACACTATCCAAGAAGAACCACTCCCTATATTCACTTGATTCCTACACACATAAAACCATGATGAGGTTTTTGGTACCCATACCTTCTTCAGTCCTTTGTGGTTAGTGGTGGTTCCTTTTGGAACCCGAGTCATATTATAACTCTTGTCCTTCTTAATAGAACATGTATAAATCAAATGACCCATGGTTTGAGTCATGTGATTGTTTGGCTTTGACGAAGTAATTTTTCAAATACTTTTGCTTCTTTTTAGGTTGGTAGCCTAACCTTTTTTTGTTGAAAACACATCTTTGACTAGCCAACATGGTTTCCAAAATCTTAGAAACTTGAGTGAATTTTCCTAATGTAATGTTTAACTTTTAAACATTTTCCTTTAAAGCCTTATTTTCCTTTTCAAGTTGGTTCATCTTATTGCAATCATCAACTATAATGCATGCTTTCTTTTCTAATATATCTTTATCAATAAGTAAACATGCATAAATCTTTTTTAGTAAACTATACTTAGAACCTAACTTTTAGAATTCATCATATAATTTCTCAAAAGCATCACACAATTTATTATAAGAGAGGTCTGGTTCATCATCTGAAAAAAGTACCTCATTATCATTCTCAATTCCTATTAAACACATGTTTGCAACATGCTCTTCCTCATTGTTTGAGCTAAAATCTGAATCGTTACTCCAAGTTATTTTCATTGCCTTCTTGTGATGATAACTTTTCTTCTTGTTTTGAAGAATATAATAATCTACCTTGATATATCTCATCTTGTTGCATTTGAAAGACCTTGATTGCTCTTTGCTAGGTTCCTCTTTGTTTTCTTTTTTTTTTTTGTGTAAAGTTTATTAATCTTTTATTTCCTTGCTTCTTCCTTAGAAAGCTTCAGAATTGTCTTGTGATCAAAGAAATATCTTTTTCAATTTCTTTTTTGATCATCATCATTATCAACATGATGTATGATTTTTGAATGCTTCTTTAGCTTTTCTTTTTGCTCTTGCTTTTCCATTATTATTTCATATGTCATCAAAGAACCAATAAGCTATTCCAATGGAAGTTTGGTGAGATCATTGGCTTTTTGAATAGCCATCACCCTTGCGTCACAAGTCTTCAGTAAGGACATAAGAGTTTTGCTCATGATATTAGAATTCATATTAGTCCTACCAAGATTATACAAACTATTAGTCATAATTGTCATTCTAGTAAACTTATTTAAAAGCATTTTGAATAATTCATATTAATGAACTAACATTTCTATTTTGGATTTTTTAACCTTGTTACTTTCTTCATGTGTTATCTCTAAAGCATGTCATATATCCCTAGCATTTTTGCAAGATGTGATTCTATTAAAGTTACTTTTATGTAATGCATTATACAAAGTATTCAAAGCTTTAGTATTCATAGAAAGTAATTTTTTTTATCACCATCCATATACTCACTCATATCCTTAGGAATTGTAACACCATTTTCGGTTCTGGTATGTTTATGAGGTCCATTCTTTATAGATAAACATAAATCATAATCAATGTATTAAAGATATATAATCATCATAGTTTTCCGTTAGGCATAGTCATTACCATCAAAAAAAGGTGGCCTAGAGGTTGATGATCCTTCATTTTGTACATTAAAACTAAAGGTTGCAATTCTACTTAAAGTCTAAGCAAACTTATATAAATGAGAACCAGGCTCTAATACCAATTGTTGTTATGGGATTAATGCAACAATAACACTTAAGATGGATGAATTAGGTGTTCCACTACTATTAACAAATAATGCAATTAATTAAAAAATAATTAAACACAATTAACCAACAATATAATTAAATTGCATATAGTAAAAGGATAAGGAAGAGAGATTGCAAATTGAATTTTAACGCAGTTTAAAAAGCTTACTTCCACACCTCAAGCACTAAGCTGGTCTTGAGTATTATATTCTTTACTAATCCAAGTTAGAGATTACAATGTCCTTGATGAATCCTTGTTGAGCCCTTTTTTCACCACTTGAAGAAATATCAACTTCAGATTTTTTACCTTGTAGATGCACCTCACTAATGACCAAGAGTTTTTCACCTATACTTTTCAAGGTTTACAATTGTTTGAAATGTGACAACACTCTTTTAAAGAGTAGATAATACAATTGAAAACTATGATGTCTATAACTCACTAAATAACACTTAGAAAGTATGAAAGTGTTTAAGTATAGTGAGTGTGAGAATTTATACTCTTGTGCTAGAATATGAAGGTTGAATTTAGCATAACATTATAGTGTGTTAGGATTGATGATTTCTAGCTAGTTTTGCTTTTGAAATAGTCTCTATATATTGTATATATATTGTATGTTCGGAATTCTCTTACAGTTTTGCAAGAATGAGAGCTATTTATAAGATTCCAAAAGAAACCAGTCGTTAGACCCACTGACGGCTGACGCGATCGACCAGTTTCTATAAATTTCCAGGTGTTCATCCCTGATGAGCAAGCAATCGACCGGTTCATTTGGTATCATCAAATGATCAACTGGTTCACACATAATTCTAGTTTTGATAGTTTTAAACTTGATGAATTCTTAGAACCGCTTTATCAATCCTTTTAAAATATATGTGAAGTGAAATGTGTGAATTCATTTTAATTAGTGCTTTCAAGTAGTATATAAAGATTCACATGAGCACTAAAATAAATACTTTGTTTTGCTTTCTTCTTGGACATGATCCATGCTTATTGATATTCTTTATATAAAACAAGTTTAAAATTATTCTCAACCAAGCATATTATTAGTACAATTTTGATATTATTATTATCGTCAAAACATATATAAAATCATAAATGTATTACTTAAAGATCAATAGAAACAACATTTATTTTCCCTTTAGTCTTTTATCCTATAATTTTGCCTTTTGTTAAGCATTTTGAAACAATGGACTGTCAACTTTGCTAGAAAAAGATTCAGTACAAAAAAAAAAACAAATTAGAGATTAAAATAAAAAAAACAAGATCACTTATTTAATTAATAATAATTTATAAAAGGATGCACAATGCATGCGTGTATAATGAAAAGATCTCTAGGTTTAGTTTATATTATATATATATATATATATATATATATATAATATGCATGCGTGTATAATGATATGCATGCGTGTATAATGAAAAGATCTCTAGGTTTAGTGTATATATATATAATATGCATGCGTGTATAATGAAAAGATCTCGCGTGTATAATGAAAAGATCTCTAGGTATATAAACTAAACCTAGAGATCTTTTCATTATACACGCGAGATCTTTTCATTATACACGCATGCATATTATATATATATACACTAAACCTAGAGATCTTTTCATTATATACGCATGCATATTATATATATATACACGCATGCATATCATTATACACGCATGCATATTATATATATATATATATATATATATCCATTGATAACCCAAGAAAACCACCATATATATAAAACAAAGAATTAGTAAATAAATATATAATTATTATAAAAAAATCAACGGGTCATTATTAAAATAGTCATGTCAAAATGATAAGTCTATTTATTGACTCCTAAATGTAAACTATTGTTGCCAATTGGTTCCCATCATCTTTTCAATATCTTTTGTCGTTCATGGATGTCTTCTTATTTTCTCTTTGCGTGCTGACAAGTCACCTTCTCCTAAAATAGGAGAATCAATCATATCATGACAAGTGGACTGTTGCCGGATTGTTTGTGCTCATGGTGTGGACGCCATTCTAGCTATCTTCCAACCAGCACTTGTCACCTTTTACTCAGTGGCTCGAGCCATCCCGATTCCATCACTGAGTGGACAGATAGGGATCTCTAGTCCAACTCAATTGTTAATTTACCGCATATTATCTGATATATTTGTTTTAGTAAGATTAATGGTCGATGTCTCTGTCTATATATATATATATATTGGCCGGAGTTTTGCTTAAGCTCCTCCAACAAGTCGCCGGCTAGATTTTCCGGCAATGTGTAACTTACGTTCGTTCTTCACTCCTCTACTAGCTGTACTACTACTTCAGTCATTGGTGGTTGTTGTCTCTGCTCAGGGATCTGCTACTACCTGGCAAACACTCACCGGTCTGTCTTTGCTTTTCTCTCACTACCACGCACTCATATTTCTCTCTCCCTCTAGATTTTGTGTTTGTTTGCTAGGAAAATGCATGTGATACTCGATTTTCTATTTTAGAATTACAGCTTAGGAGCTAGTTGCATTTGTAGGGAAGTTTGTTTTCCGTCTTTGAAGATTTGGCCTTAAATAAATATTGAAAATATATAAGAGATGCAATATTTTACTTTTTTTTTTTTTACATTTGATTTATGATAAATGAGTAATTAGTAGAATTTGTGATAATTTTATTAAAATTGATTTCTTTTTCGAAAGCTGATTTTGATTTCATCATGGGCTTATGCAAAATGAATTCTTGAATTTCTTTCTTTTCTTGGAGAAATCACATCATGTCGTTTATGGAAAACCTTCAATTTATATGAAATTCCTACCAGTTCAGTTCATTATCCACACACAAAAAAAAGTGCATGCATTTCTTTTTCATGAATTACAGGCTTTTGGATATTGGTGTTGTGGGTGGTTTTTCATTTTTATTTTTACATTTCCCCACACTCTAAGTTCTGATAAGTCAATTGTTTTATGTGATAGTTAATTTGCTTGAACCTGGCTTTCCAAAAACCGGAGGTTTCTATAAATCTGAGTTTGTTGAGAAAATTGACAAAAAAAAATGTTGGTCACTAAAATTCTTTCAAGAAAAATGGCTACTCATAAGATTCTTGGTGCTTTCCAAAATATTTCTATTATGAATACCCAAAAAATGTTGAACTTGCAACTTAACTAATTCTTATATGCTCACAAAATAATTTGATGTAATTTGTGTTGCAATAACAATTTTTGGTTAGTGAACTTGCAATCTGTGTTGCAGTAAATTTGCATGGATAAAAATATGACCCTATAACACATTTGAGTAGAGTCAATCGACCTTGTAATGAAAAAAGCTCACTAATTAATTTCATTCTGCAGGAAATCGCCCTTTAGTCATAGCACGTGGCGGGTTTTCAGGATTATTTCCTGATTCTAGCTCAGTTGCTTTCCAGTTTGCAATGCTTACAAGTTTGCCGGATGTTGTCCTATGGTGTGATGTGCAGTTAACTAAAGATGGTGTGGGGATTTGTGCCTCTGATCTCAGGCTTGACAATTCTACTAGCATTGCACAAGATATGAAAAATAAGGATAAGTTGTACCTGGTTAATGGAATTCCTACCCGAGGATGGTTCACAGTGGATTTCACTCTCAATGAATTGTCACTTGTATCCTGTGAGTTCGGCTCAGATTTCAACAACTTGCTTCATATGGTTATTGGTCATTTTTTGGTAGCCTGTTTATTTCTATACTTCTTGTAAAGTATTATTATTACATGAAGTGATCATTTGAAATATCCAGATTTTCTTATTGTTGATTGCTAAAAATTTGCATGAATCAAGTGAATCAACTGCCATTTCCTTCTTTTCATTTTTTGTTGAAATTAGCAATGAATTGCAAAGGTGGGAGTCAAACTCAAGACTTTACCCCTCTTATTTTCATAAGAATAACACAAAAATACAAGCTGTTTATTCTCCATTCTTATTATATATTGTTGTTGTTATAGTCCTTCTGTTTGTGAAGTTTGCTTGATGTATAAGTGCTAGTTAGTAATGGTCAAGCATGAAAGACAGTTAATAACATCAGGTCATTTAGAGACACTGAGAGTTTTATTGCAGATAGGATACTTCAATCAAATATTTGAAGAGAAAGCCAATGGGGGGTGTTTTGTTTTTGGATTTGGATATCCCATTGTTGATCTTCAGATTTTACTGACAGGGACCTGCTCATTAGTCTCTGAAGGAGATTTTATCTAAATTGATCTTCATGAGATTGACTATGAAAATTTTCTTAGCATACCAGTCTGTGTGGATCAACTGTTTCTTAACTTCTCAATTCCTGCCTTGAACTTCTGATTCTGACATTGTTTTTCCTTGACAGTGACTCAGGGAATCTATTCTCGGAGTGAAAGGTTTGATTACAGTTATCCCATCCAAACTGTTGAGGATGTGGCCAACTTAAAACCACCAGGCTTATGGTTGAATATTCAGGTAGAGAAACAATATAATTTCTGTTTTATCTTACACCAGTACTTTCTATGAACTTATTAACGTGAAGCCTTCTTTACTGCTGTTTCTGTTCTTCCCTTCCCTTTAATTCAGTGGAACGTGCACTACCATCTATTATTTCAACCAAATCTTTTTGTTCTGATACTTTTGCAGCATGATGCATTCTTCACACAGCACAATTTGAGTATGAGAAGCTATGTACTGTCTCTATACAGAAGGGTTGTCATTAATCATCTCTCATCACCAGAAGCGGGTTTCTTGAGAAGTATTGTTAAGAGATTTAACCTAAATATAACAAAACTGGTCTTCCGGTTTCTGGAACCAAATGTCATCGAGCCATCAACAAATGAGACATATGGTTCTCTCTCAAAGAACTTTACTTTCATCAAGACATTTGCATCTGGAATTCTTATCCCCAAGTCATACATATGGCCTTTAGATGCAAGTAATTACTTACAACCTCATACTTCTATCGTCTCGGATGCACACAAGGCAGGGCTAGAGGTTTTTGTATCAGAACTTTATAATGACGTTCCACTGAGTTACAATTACAGTTTTGATCCTGTAACTGAGTATCTCAGTTTTGTTGACAATGGTGACTTCTCTGTTGATGGCGTGCTCTCTGACTTTCCAGTAACTCCTTCTGCGACTATTGGTAAGCTGTAATCCTTATCTTTAAGCATCATGGATCTGAAAAACCGTGAACTATTGGTTCAATCTAGTATTTTTCACCTTAAATAACTGGACATTTGGCGGTAATTTCTTTATGGGAGCAGTTGTTAGCGTGCCTACCATCATTTAACTTTCAACTGTTGCTACTTCTAGCTTCTCATGTCAGAACATGCTTGATACTTGATTCCTTATCACTGCATGATTCAAATTTTGGTCGAACTTAAAAGGTTTAGTACTGTGACTGCTGTTATCATTGACTCATAGAACCATTGAGACAATTTCTCTTCTTATCCTAGCTGTAATCTTTCGGTTGGAGTTAAAGATTATAATGCTTAAGTTCTGTCTGGATATTTCTCCTAATATGGAGAATAAATATTTTGAGATTCTGATTTCTCCTTCTGTATTGCAGCTTGTTTTCATGGTCTAGGCAAGAATGATACACCTCAAGGTGCAAAATTATTTTCAGATTCTTTTTACATGAGATTTAACTTCAAAGGATATTGCATTTTTTGAACATTAGTACTTACCTCTTCTGTCCTCCTTTTCTCATGGTTCAGTGAACCTTTCGGTCATCTCAAAAAATGGTGCAAGTGGAGACTACCCTGGTTGCACTGATTTGGCTTACAAGAAAGCTATTTTAGATGGTGCTGATGTTATTGATTGTCCTGTTCAAATATCAAAAGACGGGATACCATTTTGCTTAGGCTCTATAAATCTTTATGAGAGTACAACAGTTGCCCAATCAATTTACAGCAATCGTGAACAGAATATTCCACAGATTAAGGCAGGCAGTGGGATATTCACCTTTAGCTTAACATGGAGTGAGATTCAGAACTTAACTCGTAAGTTCAAACTGGTTGGCTTTTACTTCTTTTGCTTTTTCAATCTTCTGTTGCACCCCCTTCCCAATAAAACATGATTTTTTTTATAAATTTTTTTTCCTTTCAGTGGGGGAAAAAATCTTGGCCTATGAACAAACAATTACGTGGAGGGGCATTACTCAATCCTCACATTCTGTTAAAATAGAATGCTCAGTACTGGATCACAAAGTTAAAATAATTTAGGACATTGAGGAAGAGAAATAAAGAGTGGCCAGCCAAAAAAACACATCCATCTAGGGCTCAAAGGAAATAATGTCTTGGTCGTGGGAGTCACAAGACAAGATCTCATAACCAGCTATTCCCACCACTTGAGATTTGAGAATAAATACATGAAAAGAATTACAGAGATTACAATTCTTGGAACAATACTAAACGTAAATGTCCTTTGCCTGGCACCATTCTTTTGATTTTGCTCTCTTTACATTTTAAAAGGTAGAATTTTGTGAGAAAAGGAACAGAAATATTCCTCTGCTCTTTTTTTTTTTTGACTCCTGCCCAACTCTAAATTCTGCTTTGTAATCTAGTTGTTGTTGTTTGAATTCCATATGTTGTTTCTTTGTGGATGTATGATTGTCCAAATGTTTTCATTGAAGATAATGATTTTGTATTGATCTTTTTCTTTTTTCATTGTAGCGGTGATTACCAATCCATATTCAAAATATGAATTGTTACGGAATCCCAAATTCAAAAATTCAGGGAACTTTCTAACATTGTCTGATTTCTTAGCATTGGCAAAGAACACTAGCTCGCTTTCTGGTGTCTTGATTAGCATTGAGGTGGGTTTTTGCTAAGCTCACATTACTCATACATGATCCTTCGTTTGAATCATCTGATTCCTGCTATATAGCATTTGCTGCATTTTTACTCTGAACTTGCATAAACTGCTTGCACTTAATATTCCTTTGATTGTTTGTGGAAATTTTACATTTTTCCTGTTGGATGGAAAGCATGTTATCAAAATCAAATTTATCATCACACTACACCTTATTAGTAAACAAAGCAGTGCTTAATTGGTTAGTTCTGTCAGTTGAACATATTATCTCTTCTATGTTTCTTCCCCAACTTGGAAACCATTTCACACATGGTGTTAGTTTCCATGGTTGATGGAACTTAATGGACCATCATATTCAATGGTTGCTCGTTTCAGATATCTCATCTGCTAGCAATCTGCATTTTCATTTCTTTTAGTAGCAATAAAGATGACATTGGTTCCTGTGGTTGTATTAACCGCATCTTTTGGCGTAACTTCCTGCCATGCTTCTAGTCTCATGAGTAGCTCACATGCTTAGTACAGACCTTTGAGCTATAATTGCACGCCTGGGGATTTCTCTCATAGAATAATAGAAGAAGGTCTTCAACAGCAGCCAAAAAAAAGAAGAATATGTGATTATTATTTTTGTCCACATTTCATGCAGCTCAATAGAAAAAATGAAGCTTGTTCCCACCCTGACTGATGTTTGTTGTCTGTTCTGTTCATTTCAGAATGCAGCCTATCTTATACAGGAAGAGGGATTACCCGTTACTGACAAAGTACTTGATGTCTTGAGCAAAGCTGGTTATGATGATCCAACTTCCAAGAAAGTTATGATTGAGTCCACCAACAGCTCAGTTCTAATGAAATTTAGGGACAAAAACAATTATGAGCTTGTGTACCAGATTGAAGAGGATATTCAAGATGCTGAAGATGCAGCACTGAAGGACATCAAAGACTTTGCTAATTCTGTGGTCATCAGCAAGATCTCTGTCTTTCCTGAAAGTTCTTTATTCCTCACTGGTGTCACAAATGTTGTGCCAAAGCTGCAATCGCATGGGCTCTCAGTTTATGTGGAAACTTTCAGCAATGAGTTTGTATCTCAGGCATGGGACTTCTTCTCAGATTCAACAGTTGAAATTAACTCCTACGTCATGGGAGCCAACATCAGCGGTGTTATCACAGAATTCCCTCTGACTTCTGCCAGATACAAGAGTAAGTCACTGATGTTTCTAGTTTATATGCAACAATACAGAGTGAATCCTGGACGAAGTTGTATGTTGTGGACAAATTATTCCTTAGATGATCTTGTTCTCATGAAAATGTCAGTTTAATTTCATACCGTACTAGGCTGAGAAAACTAGGTTCGCATATTACATGTTATGTGTTGAAATCAGGTTAGGATCATACAATATGACTTGAGAGTATATTTAACTGCCATTATTTGTGTTAGTCTCATTTCAGATTTTAGGGAAATTCCATAATAAATTTATCCACCAGACATGTAGTGATATCTGTTTGCCATTTAGTAACACATTGCTCCATTTTATTGCAGGGAACCGGTGCTTGGGCTATAATGTTTTACCTCCTTACATGAGCCCTGCTCAGCCTGGCGAACTCTTGCAGCTAATCTTACCTTTTGCCTTGCCCCCAGCTGAGCCTCCAAACCCAGTGTTAGCTCCATCTGATGTTGTGGAGGGACCCTTGCCCTCTCATACAGCAAGTCCCCCAGTTCCAGGTGGTGGAGCTACAGCAGTACCACCAGGAGCTCCAAATGGGCTGCCCAAGATTGGTGCGTGCATCTTCCTGTCCAATTTGGCTATGCTCATCACCATTCTTCTGCTGCTTTAAAAACTTTAACATGATCACTCTATTCAAGATCATTATGTGCTTTGTCATTTCCAATCTCTTTGGTCAAAGATGAAGCACCTTGGAGCTCTTTGTTGAACGACTGTTCAAAGCTAATCTTGTGTTCTTTCCCCTCTCCCCTCTCATTTGGGTTTATTTATTGGACGGCTGTGAAGCTTTCTTTTTTATGTAGCATTGTGGGCATTTTCTTCCTTAATTCCCTACGTATTGTGAAAAAAACAAATTCCTTAGAGGACACGTAAGATGTAATGGTGAATTGACTGCCTGTTTCATGGTTGTAAGATATTATTATTCTTTGATGGTAAAGTATATGGGTGGTATGGACGAAACTTCAAGGATAGATTTCCATTTGTTATTTGCTGACTTTCAAGTTGCAAGGTGATTTTCCTTGTTTAAAAAAGGATGAAGAGATGAAGCTCTTATTTTTTTTTTATTTTTTTAAAAAGGATGAAGCTAGCTGTAGTGAAGGGAAGAAGCGTTCATGGCTGAATGAAAAGGTTGCTTTTAAGATCGCCTTGTAGTATTACTACCTAAAAATTATTAAAACACTTTCTTTTATTAATGGATTTGAATTTAAGACCACCCTGGGATATTAAAAAAAATAAATTATTAAAAATTATTGGCATGTGATAAAAACGCGCTAGCATGTGGAGGTTATTCGCGTCATCTGAGTGGCGTGTGACACCTCATTTAGTATCCATTGATTTGATGGGTTACGCGCCACCTCATTTAGTATCTATTGATTTGATGGGTTGATCAGGGTTAATTCAGGTTTTTTTTTTTATTGTCATTTTTTTTATATCTTGGATGTTAATTTTTTATTAACTCGATTTATTTGCTGTCATTAATTTTTTTTTAAGTATTACTAGATTAGATAAAGTTATTAAATCTAATAAACTCAATGATCTGATTTTTTTTAAAATCTCAAGTTTCGTGTAGAATTTTTTATATATATTAAGAAAAATTACCCAGCTTGCGCCAACTATCTAGTTAATTACTAACTTTTGTATCAAGACGTTTGGTACTTGGAAGTGAATGAGAAGTGGCTGGATGTAGCTCCAAGCTGTATATTGTCTATGCTCTCTGCTGATTTAGCTTAATAAAGACGAGCCTTTTATTATTAAAAATAGAAAGAAAAAAGTCGAAGAGTCCGATCGTATTTCCAGTCCTAATAAGAGGGACGTGCCATTTTTGTTTTTCAAGTTCTGTTAATGGATGATAAATCTAGATAATTTAATTCAATAGTAGCTTTAAGAACTAACTCTAACTATTAAACAATCCTAACTATTAAATAACCATAGTGTCCACACTAGTAATTTAATTTAATAATAGCCTTAAGAACTAGATATGATGGTAAATCTAGATAACATAATTGTTTGCAGTTTATGTTTGATTTGATTGAATGTTTTCTCTAAGATTAATAATATAGATCCACCATAATTATTAAACTTAGTTGCTTCACAAGTTTAGATATCACAACTCCGATTTTGATAGCAAACTTAGTAATAGATGGGTTAGAATAATAACTTAAAGTCCGCTCTAACAATCAAACTAAACAATAATATAAATAATCATAGGAAAACAAACATGCATATCATATAAACTGAAAAGCAAATGTAAAAAAGATCTCATAATTTTTAAAATCCGAAGGTTTCTATATCCTTGCAATCAAGAAAAAGAACTTAGCCTTGCATATCTATTGAAAAACTAATGAAGAGAAAAGATGAATACATGATTTCGGGTATAGAAGGAAAAGATGGAGTTTTTTTTTCTCTTTCTGGCCACCCCTCCCTTCCTTTTTCTCTTTCTTTTTTATTTGATAGGAAACCTTAATCCCTACAAAATAGTCATTTTCTAAATAGATAATTTACATTTAAGTAGTGCAACAACTATTTTTCTAAAAAAAAAGAAATAATCTTGCATAAAATCTTCAAGCTTTGACTTTGAACTTAGAGAAGTTAAATTTTCTAAATAAAAAATTGGATGTTAGTTTGGATGCTTGGGAAGTAAATTGAACTTGTTTGTTTACAAAACTTGTATGCTGGTTGAATTTATAAATCGTTTTAGAAAAATCATATCTCTCTCATTTGAGCTCTTTTTCTGCTGAAACTTGGTAGGTTGATAGGTCTTCGAGTCAAGAATCCAATAAAATTAAGTTTGCATCATATGGATTTCTTTAACTCAAGATATTCAAGTCAGAATGACTGAAAGTCAACACTGGCAGAATGTGAGATTTATCTTTGAAGGTTGCGATCTCCATGCTTTTTTTTTTTAATTTTTCTTTCCATATATGTATAGAAAGGTATGAATTTTAGCTTTCTAATTTCACTATAATCACTTCATTTCGACCTCTAGACCTCAGGCTCTGCACAAAACATCGATCGGAGGTCAAATCTATCAATGTTCGACATGGGCTGGAACATGGTTTGAATATCTCCAATTTACTCTTTTTTTTTAAATCTTACATCCAAAAGTACATTAAAAATATAAAACAAAGAATATCAAGGCATTATATATATAAAACATAGGCAAAATACTAGGTAAATGTGGGTAAAACTATCAAATAATATGGTTGCATCATTTATTCACATATTCTCCATTAACTCCTCATTTGGTTCCTTTAGTTTTAACATTTTATGTTTTGGTCCAAAACTATTTTTTTCACGTTTTAGTCATTGGGTTTGCAATAAGAGAAAAATCAAAGGAAAATGAGGAACGTGAGAGAAAGTTATCGATCAATAATATTTTGACAATAAAAAAGTTGATTTTTATGTCAATGAGTTTTATTTGATGAAAAGAGCTTTATTGAGGTGTTTCTTACCTTTGATCCTGCTAGAAAAAATAAATAAGATCTCTGGATCTTTATTTATATTTAAGATGATGTTTTGGTTTTTTGACAAATAAAGGGTTTGTTAGAGGTTATATATTAGTTTGTGGAGGTTTATAGGGTGTTTCTTTGTTATTTTTAAGTAAAAAACAGGTTGAATTTTTTTTTTGGTCTAATAAATAAGGACCTGACAAGTGGCCTAAAGCCTACTAGTAAGTGACACGTCATTTACCACTATAGATGCCACATCGTTCCCTTATTTATTTTTAAGATGGCCAAGCATGTGGACTTGGCCTCCTTTGTTATGGGCCAAGTGTGTTGGCACACCCAAGCCCAATTACACAACCTCTTTTTGTTAAGGTCTTTATAGTTTTTTCATTCTATTTTAATTAGATTTTATTTAAATAAATTACTTAAAACTATATCAAGGACATCATTTTATTAAATATTGTTCTATTTTTACTTGGATTTCAAGACTATAGTGTTCTTTTTATAATATTAGTGAGTGCTCTTTTTATACGCTCTTTCATGATTTTTTTAAAAACTCTTATTCATTGACTTTTCTATACATGTTTATTTTATTATTGTATAATTAAATAAAAAATAGACCTAAAAAGTTCATTGTGGAATCACTCGAGCAATGTATTATTCTTATATTGTTTAAATATATTCATGTCAAGATTATCAAAAAAATATTTTTTATTAAAACTTGTGTTTTATGATTCTAATAAGCTTTTTTTTTATATATAAAATAAGTATTATGGTAAAAACAAAAAGCTCATTAACAAGATGAATAGGTTTTAATTGAAGAAATATATTTTTTTATCATTATTTCAAATCGTCCAAATTTGTTTTTGATAATTATTCTAATTGCTTTCAATTTTTATCAAATAAAGCATATAGTGAAAAACAAAACTATATTTTTTAGAGAAAAATAGATTTATAAGAAAAGAAGTAATTATACAAGCAAATTACTTTGTTTTCAATGAAATTTAAATTATTAATTTTCTTATAAGAAAAATTGGCATATAATTAAATAAAAAAAATTGATTAGCTCCTCTTGGCATGAGATCAACTTTCTTAATTTGTATTTATAACTTGAATTTCCAGTTTATTTTTTAGTTAGCGTTAATGACTCTTTTTAACATTTATTCGCACATATAATTTTTTATTTATTTTATTAAACTCATGTGTTAACTTTTTATTTAACAAATAAATTTTTTCTTTAAGCTAAAAGACACTTAAAATGCCTGAATAATTTTTTTATGTTGATAATTAACTTTTGATTTGAACCGAATTGAAGTACGTATAAGATGACTAGTAAAATTTGTAAGGAAAAGAAATAAATTGTCATAGGTAAAAGAAAGCAATAAGTAGCATAAAATTATGAGTAAATTGTATAATAAATTATGTATATGAGACTGATTATTGTTTTAAGCTATTGGATGATCTATTTATATTTTTATAGAGATAAAATCTCACATAAACAAAATAATCCTAATCTTAAACAAACAATCTATAACATATAAAGACTATACAATCTTAATCCTAGCATAATTTGCACTCATTTACTTGTACACATCTTTCTATCAGTCACATGTGCTCATATCAATTAAAACCCTGAGAAACACACTATATATATATATATATATATATATATGGTGAGTATAATAATAATAGTGCAATTAAATAAAGAAGAAGAAGAGAGTCGACAACCCACACAAAAAGAAAAGAGTGAAGACCTAAAGTGGAAGAAACAAAGAGGGGAGGACTAGATTTAAAAGGTATGAATAAATGAGGGATAAAAATTAAAAGGGGGGGGACTGAGAAGAAAATTGTCATCCCTTGAAGGAAGAGAGCTAACAACAAAAAAGAAAGAAAAAGGGAGAAGAAAAGTCACTCACTGCGTCTTCATTTTTTCTCAAAAACTTAACCTAGGGTTGTTTTCTTTCATGCAACTTACCCAAAACGTTTGAAATTGCTCTAGGAAGGTCTTACGTTTGTCCTAGTTGTGTTTTCTGCTCCTTAGAACCCCCTTCTCCCTCAAATGTTTCAACATATAGGATTTGATTAATCAATCACTTAATGTGAAAGCACTTAATATGAAACTTAATCTCCTAGACGATATTCGAGCTCACCCTTCTTTACTAGTTGATGGTCAATTTTATCTTTCTTCACTATTTTTCTTAAAAACTAACAATAAACTATATTATTCTTAATCACATGATACATAAATGATTTAAATGTAATATAAATAATGCATCCATATTTCTTTATTTAATATAAATGAAAGAATATTGATTTACCTTTTATATTTCAATCGATCAAAAAATTGACCATGAATGACATGGAAAATCAAGAATTGTTTTTCCAAAATGTCCACCATATTTCACTGTCTAACATGTCAGACATTTAAGAAATTTCAAAATAAAATGTTTTCTAGCTTTTCAATATAATATTACAATTACAATAACCAAAATTTTGATTTATAGTTCATTTATCAATTCAATCGATTAACTTCCTATTCTTTCATCTTTTTTAAAAAGCCCTTAATCCAATCCATATTTAAAGAAACCAAAGATTTCTAAAAAACAAATAAACCTTAACCTTCTCTCTTTAAACACATAAATGACATCTTCAAGCTCTGCAAAATAAAACCCTTCTCTTATCACCCACTTCTAGCATTACATAGATTGTATCACTAATGTACACTAATCTATCATCAACATTTCCCTATAAAAACTGATTCAAAAATGTTTTTGGGCAATATCAAGAAGAAATTCTATAAGAAGAAGATAACTTGTTTGCCTTAGATATATAAAGAGAGGCTTCCACCCTAGAAAAATCATGTGAACCTCAATATATAAAGAGAATAAAACTACACTTTGACAAAGAATGAAAATGCTAATAGATTTTTGACGTAATCCAACTATATAGGATTACCACTAAGCCTACGAAGGAGGTGTGATAACTTTATCATTTTTTAGTCTAATCAAATAACATATTTGTATTTAGGTATAGGATGCAAATTATATTTCTATATGATTTGGCTTTAATAGGAGCCTATACCCAAAAGGTTAGCTTTGTGCATCCATATAATTTATTATAGGTCAATATAAAGATTTATTGGTAAGTACTCTTAAATATAGTGTTCTTTTAAGAAGGAGAAGAAATGAACCAAATTTTCCTTCTAGATAGAACATGTGGCATTTTTTCTCTTTTGGGTATATAGATATTTAATTTTTTTCTAGGTCTTATAAATTAAATAAAGCCTAGTTAAATATAGTGGTGACCTTGGTTAATGGTAGGACCATTTTCCTAAGACCTTTTATGTTAAATCATATATACATGGTATTAGAGGAATGCCAAGTGAGAGGTGAAGACCACCCTTTCATGATAAAAGGAAATTGTTATTGAATTTTATGGTGGATTTAAGCACGGGAAACTATAAATTTCCATGAATCTAGTATCTTGTAGTCGAATTTGGACTCCCTATTAATTTATAGATGACAAAATTTGATGATGATCCCTTTCCACAACTTTCCTTTCAAGAGATACCTAGAGATTTTTCTATCCATGACAAGGAGGAGTGACCGATCCATGGTCATTTTAGTGTCAATGAGAACATGCTCTAAATGGCTATTGATTCTTAAACATCAAAGGATAAATTGTAAGGGAGAGGAGAACACTATAGTAAGGATCTAGACTTTAGTTTAGTGATAGATTTATTATAAAGGAACAACTATTGTTCTTATGAGCCTTATAACCTTTACTTCATGGCAAGACAATCAAAGTTTGTGTCGCACCCTCGCTGGCGGAGCGCGGCGATCTTCGATTGATTTCGGGGTCTTTTGTTTTTGTGAATAAAGGAGTCGCCACCTAGTATTATGGTCACTAGGAAACCTAACTGGTCTTTCAGAGATTTTAAGGCAAGGGACTGGTTGCGTAAAGGGAAGGTATTAGCACCCCTAGTACGCCCTACCTAAGGTAAGCTGCTTGGTGTTTGGTTTGTCTTATAATTGCTTTGGTGTTGGTGTTTTCTAATCCCATCAGTTTTCTAGGTTTTGATTCAAACTAAAATTATTAGGATAGAAATCCAAGGAAGTTCCATGTGCTTTAAAAGCTCATTTTCCCCTTAGTTTTTCAAGAGTTTGCGACTAGTAAATCGCAAGGAGGAGGGACAAAAAAATTAGAAATCTAGGGTGCTTTAAAAACCTATTTTTTTGTCTTAGTGTTTTATACTCTCACGGCTCGTAAACCGTGGAATAAAAAATTGAAATGTCCTTGATTATAATCAAGGCTTCTTTCAAGGATTTGTGCGGATTTATTACTCCCAATAATATTTTGGATATTCGTCCTTTAAGGATTTCTTTATCCAAACATTAGCGGTGAATAATAGATGAATTCCTCCCAAAATAAGATTTTTGTATTTTTTGGAATATTAGCCAATACTCTTTGGAGTTTTACAAACATGTTGTAAAATCCAGAAATGCAAGAAAATAATTTTTGGTGTTTAAGAAATCAATGCGAAAACACATTTTCAAAACTTCAAATATTTGTTTTTTTTATATATAAAAAAACGTTCAAAACATGTTAGGGTATTGGCCGTATGCAACACACAAAAAAAACATTTTTTATATTTTCTTTGTCAAAAATACAAACATTACATTTAATCACAATAAAAAATCACATGTTAATCAAATTCTTAAGACTTTAATAAATCAGTTATTAAATCCCAAAAAATATATAGAAACATGTTCTTATATTTTCACAGGAAATAAAACAGAATTTTATTTGTCCTCCAGATACTTGATCATATAAAAATTAAAAAATTAAATTCATTTTCTTTTTTATCTTTTTGATTTTTTTATAATTCAATGACATACATAAAAAAAAAATACAAACACACACACATCCCTTTTTATTATGTTTTTTTTATACACCCATATGTCATTACAAATAACACAAATTTAAAATAAAACAGACAACACATCACACAAATAAAAAAAATACATAATAGCCCCCAAAAATCCAGGAAACTACTAGGAAGGCTTCTGGCAATGCAGGAACAGTGGCGGCGCGTGGTTCTCACTCACCGCCGCCACTGGCGGCGCGTGAAGAAAAAATAACAGGGGAGATCTGCAACGGCTTCCTCCCCTCTTCATTGTCTTCGCCGGCGGTGACAACCATCGTGACCTGCAACTCGAAAAAAGAAAAATGCAGGCAGTTGATTTTAAACCATTTCTTTTTTTTCAAATATGTTCTCGGTCTTCCCCTTTTTTAGATCTGTTTCTTCTGTAGGCCTGTGAGGGGGAGAGGGAGATCGTGACTGAGGGGCTATGGGTTTGTTTGACCGGCTGAGAAAGGAGAGGGACGATGGTGGAGCGGCTGTTTGAGAGTTAAATGGGAGACGGGAGCAGCTGAGTCTGTTTGAGAGAGATGAGGGAAGAGACGGGGCTCTGTCGAAGAAGAAAAGAGGATGAGCGGCTACCTTTGGTTGGCTAGGAGAGGGGGAAGGGAGGCGGTGTCCGGCGGCTCTCTGGCTTTTGGCCAAAAGAGAAGGGATTGGCTGGAGGCTTGGGAAAAAAAAAATATATCGAAAGGGAGGGGGCCCTGGATTGTTGGCTTGTTTTTGGCCAAGGACGGGGCAGCCACTGTAGCCTTTTTTTAATAAAGAGAATAGGGTTAGGTTTTTTGTTTGCCCTCTATTCTTATCTCTAAAATTCTCTCTTCTTCATTCCTTTCCTCTTTTTTATTATGGCCGGAGGTTACTTATATAGAAAATCTTTACATGTATTATTCAAGAAAATATTGCAATAATTATTGCAGAGATTGTCTTCTATAACCAGCACTAACAAATCCTATATATATGGTATTTTATATTGCTGTGATTATTTTCCATAACCAGCAAAAATCAAATCATATATCTATGGTATGATTATTTTCCATAACCAGCACAAATCAAATCATATATCTATGGTATTTTATATTGCAATAATTATATTTGATTCAATAATTATCTCCTTGACATATTGCCTTCTTAATATTAGCTCTGATGTTCTATGTTATCGTCACATGTAAACCCTTACTTTTTTTATTTTTATTTTTTTAAAATTTATAAAAACATGGGTCAAAAATTGGGTAGCAACAGTTTGTATAATATGTTCCATTTCTAATGTACTATACCACTAATAGTAAAATAATTTTCAAAATTCTAAAAGAAGTGAAAAATGTAACATAGTTAACAAAACATAATTTTGGATTCTATAGTGTGAGAAACTTTATGCTAATATTAAGAAATTCATTAAGGTTTTTCCTATTGTACAAGAAAGCTATATATATGTTATCGTAAATCCTTCTTTAAAAAAAATGTCTACGAAACTTTTATATGATGAAGATCCTTTTACAAAAGATAGTAAGATAAGGCCTACCAAAAATTTAGCCAGTAGATTAGCTAGGAAATTGAGCAAAAAAAACTCTTCGTGAGAAATCTTTATACTTTAGTTATTCATTATACCCCATTGGATAACTTGTCTTCTAATATATTTTCTTATTTTTTAGCATCATAATCTATAAAGGCTCCTTCTCTAAAGGTCTCTCAACCTACCAATTATTTATAGCACATTATTATTGAAAAAGAAAAAGATGATGCTCTTATCTATAAGTTGAAAAAAAGACCAAGGATTAGTATTTTTATTGATAAATTCCTTTTTTCTTATTCCTCTGACATTTGTACTTAGCCATTATCACTTTTGTTTTTCAGGTACTAGTTCCCAAAGCCATTCCTTTAACTACTCTTTCACAAGCTAAAGCTTGATCACCATTGTCATCTTTAAATGAATATCTAGAACTTGTAGCTACTCCCTATTGTTTATAAAGAACCTATGAGAGTGTGTTCATTAGCCACTGACTATAGCCATGCCAATTTAGATGTGATCCTAGAAGAAAAATCTTCCCTAACTAGTGATTTCAGCATAGATGATACTAGTGAGGAAGAAGTCTAAAGAGTTAACATCAATGGAACTTTCATAAGGTAAATTAAAGAAGTATATACTAATGCTGCTATAATCCCCTTATCATGTGAAGATAAGAGTAGACATACTCTACTGTTGCCATAACATGAGATGGATATGGAAGGCAATCTAGTAAAAAGTGCTCCTATTGCAAAAGAAAAACTAGCAACTGCTATTGTTTCTTCCCTTGTTGAGCAAGAATTAGCTACAAAACTAATTGTTTCCCTTGGATATGTTGGTCCCTCCACTGTGTTGGAGATTGAGTACGACTTGGCTATGAGTGCTAAGAAGACTATTATGGCATCCCTTTATTCAAATCAAAAGGTAATTCATTTTTATTAGTTAAGTTTACTTTTATTTAATTTCAAGTAACAATCATCTTTAATAACAATTGTTTTCCTTTGTCTTGCCAAGAAACTTTAAATGACTTGATAGCTCTCCTAGATCCTATAATTGCATGGAAGATGTCTAGCTTAGAAGTAGATTTTAAGGATGATAAAATAAAAGGGGCTTTAGTGGGGAATGCCAAGGAGATTTTAGAGTTTCTTAGGCAATGAATGCATATCCTTAGCGACCAAACCAAAATATAGCATCTCTAACAACTCGTGGACAACATTATATCCCAAGGATTCATAAAATCATTAGGCCAAGATACCATTTGCACTAAAGTTACAAATAAGTTATGAAGAAGCTTAGGAACTTATGGTGTTGTTAAAAAAATCATGGGAAGATGAAACAAGATAAAAATGATTAGCAAAGAAATTAGTTAAAGATTATCCTTTAAATTCTCTTTATGGCATGTAATGTTCATCAGATTCAAACAATGCTAATGTTAATTTGCCAATCTGACCTCTTAAGAAAGATTTAGACAATATCTATTTTATTATATTTATTTTATAGATTACATATACATCAAATGGTAATATATATCTACATAACTTAACATATATAAAGTACAATGATAAATAGACATTTTCTATTAAAGTATATCATTTTTCAACCTTTGTAAGGACTAAGATAATATACAACTTGTTCATGGTCAGCTTCATTCTTTTATGCTAACATGCTTTTAATTGACCTTTGTGCAATTGAAATGTATAGCCTTAAAGGCTTATTAGGCTTTGATGGAGCCAAACTAGATGTTTGACTAGATAAGTTTTCATTTATTTAAATGATGCTTCTCAATACATTGAAACTTATCTATGTTATTTTCTTTTAAGAGTTCAAGAAATGGCCTGATCTTTCCTACAATGTTTGATGTGAACCTCCTTAGAAAATTGATTTTCTAATAAAGTTTCATAACTTCTTTTTTGTTTGTGAAGGTCATGCTTCAATGCCTTGGATATGATTTTTCTACCTTTATGCCATCCTGGTGTATTATAAATCTTAATAAATTCCCTACCTGCATGTCAAAGGTATATTTTAACAGATTCTTCTTGAAATTATTTATTCATATTGTTTTAAAGGTAGACATAGCTCATTAAAGTGGTTTTATTTAAATTTTAACTTTACCATGATATCTCAATATACACCTCCAAGTTGTGATTGATCATATTATGAAAGATCAAATTCATGGCTTTTTGCTAAGTGGAACCAACATTTCTTAAGATAAAATAAAATAATATTCACTCATATGTTTCTAATGAGCGAGGAAATCTAAAAATAATCTTAGTAATATCAATTTTCTATAATGAAAATTTAACTATAACATTAATAGTTATCCATGAAGCTGAGGATCTCACTTCTAACTACTAAATTAATAAATATATTAGCCATTGATATTGAATATTCATATTTTAGAGATACACGATTAAGGTTTCTAAAATCTATACACACTATTAGTTTACCATTCTTTAGTTAACATTAGCACAATGTTAAAAATCTATCCAACATATCTTATTGGACTGATAAAACTAACTTATATAGCCATTTTAATTCCTCATTTACATGATCAACCATATTTATAGTTATTGATATGAACCCTAGCAAAATTTAATGGAATTCACGACCCCAAGATCAATCTAATCTAAGTTTGTTGAGATTTGAATGAGCTTATCACAATGGAAGACTTGCTCCAAGACAACAAGACTATAAACCAACTCGATCACAACGCCTATACCTGGAGACGAGCAAATAAAATATAAATTCACAACAAAGAATGGTCAGTTCTTTGAAGAGTTGAAAGTTCAATCAAGAACCAAGATTAAGCAACCAAGAAGTTGGCTACAATGCTGAAAATATCATAAAAAAAAGTTTGCCCTAAAATTATTCTAAAGAGTATTTAAACTCCAAGCCAAAACCCTAGTTTTTCTAATGGGTCTCACATAAGCTCAATTTAAATAATAATCAACCCAAGCTAAAACTAGCCCAAACTAATTAAAATAAACAAGTCTAAGACCCAAATAAAAAGTCTCCTCTCAAAATAAATAAAGTTTGATAGCCCAACTAATTAAATAAGACAAGTTTGTTGTTTCTGTATTTTGTCTAGCAGCAGTAAAATCCCAACTTAAAATGGATGGTTCTCTCTCGTTTTAATGAATTAGAAGGTGTGCCATATACCGTTGGAAAGGTATGGAAGTTTAGTTTCCAGCTCAACTGAAATCACATAAAAATTATATATGTAGCTCCATTTATGACCACAAGAGTAACAAAAGATCAAATTGTCCAAATCTAGTCTTCTTCTCCCAATCCTTGTGTAATGGTCTTGGTTCCACCAACAAGCCCCTCTTAAACATGAATAAGATTAATCAAGGCATGCTCTTTATTATTACAAATCCTCTTGAAGTCCACCTTAGCCCATGTCTCTTGAAGAAGTCCATTGGAAGCTTCTTTGAATTTCGTAGCCCTAAGCCTAGTAATTGGACCAATTAGAACCTCCAATGGATCCTTTGATGGTTGGATCGCTTCAGTTATTTTTCTTAAAGTTTTCTTATATGGCTTAAATCCAGGTTTGGTTGGAAATAGATGTTCGACCAAGCTTCTATCTATCCTAGGCATCTTGTCTTAATCCCAAGTGAAACTATCCTTATAAGTATAAAGTAACAATTAATGTTTTAAAACCTAGACCGGCCCAGCAGGTAGGCCCGGGACCCAGCTGACTCGAGATTGGAACCGGGTCGTGTTGATGAAAAAACCAATCAAGGATTTAGCCCGGCCAAACCCGGTCGACCCGGGTAAACCCAAGTGAGACCCAACTGTTTATATATATATATATATAACATAACCGTTTTATCATTTTACTGTCAAACGGTTTGACAGTAAAAGGCTAAAATGATGAAGACAAAAAACCTAATCTCTTCAATCTTGCTATATCAATTGCAGAAGAGTAGAGGAATTTAAGCCACTCGAAAAAAACTTCAAGGCAAGTTAAACCAGCTTTTGTCCCCGTCTCTCTTTTGGTTATTAAATCAACAATGGATCTTCATTGTGGATTTCTAGCTTTTGTGGATTCTGGCTTTTCTGGTTAGTTCTCTATCTGCATCTCTTTAGTTTTAGGCAAACTAGTCTTAATTAATTCTTGCAAGCTTCTCCAATCTTTGACAAAACTTCTTTTGTGTCACTTGAAGTGGAAATAGAGAGATTTGGGATTCCTTCATCAGTTTTGGGCGAACTTTTTTTCTAGTGGAAATAGAGAGATCAATGACTGGGATTTCTTATTTGACACAACTTTTTTTTGGCAAACATTGAACATGGATAGTTTCTGTTGATTATATGAATGGAATTAAAGGGGGGGAAAGGAGGAAAGAGTGAATGGTCTTGAACTCAACCTTTCCATTATCCATCTTTAGTGGTGTTGGAGAAAGAGTTGTTATATCAATTATAGTCGATTAGCCATCTTCGCTCAATTATAATGAACAAATTGTGTTGGCCTTTTTTAAGGCTTTTATATAGGTAAATAAGTTATTATGACTTATTTAATCTCATATTTCAAACTCTTGGCCATCATCTTCCACTTGTAAAGAATTTGGCCTTGCAAAGTCAACTATTAATTGCCTCATTCACACTATTTTCTTGCTTATAATAAAGTCAATAAGATGACCTATGTGGTTGATTCCTATGAACTAGTCTAGACCATCATCACAACTATAGAGCCATGCATATGTCATTCATAAATTTATCATAAATAGTTTGTCATCAACTTTAACGATATTAGTGGATCCATTAAGTAACCAGAACATTAAGACTTGATGTAGTAAGGATGACACTGAAAATGTTACTTCCTAGTAGCCAATAGATATTAGCTTATGGGTATAATTATAGTACAATTATTTAATGATAAAACTAAGACATTCTTTTATCTTTTAAGTTTGTTTTAATTACATTATGTACTTTATTATTTGATAAAAACCCATATATTGATATATGTATGATATATGGTGTGATGCATATCTCATAAACTATTGATAACACTATAACATATACTTGTTCATAGCTTGATGCAATCATAATATTCAATAGTTTTACTTATATTTGCTTAGTATTTTGCCTATGTTTTATATATAAAATACCTTGATATTTTTTATTTTATGTTTTGAAGGTAATTTTGGATGTAAGATTAAAAAAGAAGTAATTTGAAGATAAAATTCTGATCATGTTCCAACTCGTGTTGAATATTAGTAGATTTGACATTCGATTGATGTTTTACGCAGAGCTTGAGCTGTAGAGATCAAAATGAAGTGATTTTATTAGCATTAGAAAGCTAACATCTATATATATATATATATATATATATATATATATGGCAAGAAAAAAAAAGAGCATGGAAATCTCAGCCTTCAAAGACAAGTCTCGCATTCTGTCAGTTTTACCTTCAGCCATTCTGATTTGAATATCTTGAGTTAGAGAAATCTGTTTGATGAAAAGTCAATTGTTTTGGATTTCTGACTCAAAGACCTATCAACCTACCAAATTTCATCAGAAAAGGAGCTCATATGAGAGATATAATATTTCTAAGACAACCCATAAATTCTGCTACCAGACAGGTTTTGTAAAGAAACAAGTTTAACTTACTTCCCAAGCATCCAAACCGACATGACAATTATTTCTTTGTATGGAAAAGGTCTTTATTTGGGTAAATTGACTTCACTAAGTCCAAAGTCAAAACTTGAAGATTTTATGCAAGACTATTTTTCTTTCTTTATATAAAAGTAGTTATTATAATACTTAAATATAAATTATCTACTTTGGAAGGACTCCTATTTTTTTTTATACAAAAAGACTAGTCGGAGTGTGGGGAATAGGCTTTTTGATCAAATAAAAAGAGAAAGAAAAGAAAAGGTGGCGACCAGTAAGAAGAAAGAAACTCTCACTTTTTTTTCTATAGTCAAAATTATGTTTTCATCTTTTTTTTTTTAGTTTTTCCTGGTTGAAAGGATACAGAAACCTTCAGATTTCAAAAATTATGAGATCTATCTTATCTTTTATTTTCAGTTTATATGACGAGTATGAATGTTTTCCTATGCTTATTTCATATGATTATATAGTTGGATTGTTAGAACGGACTCTAAGTTATTATTCTAACCAATTTATTATTAAGTTTGCTATCAAAACTGAAGTTGTGATATTTAACTTGTGAAGCGACTACGTTTAATAATTATGGCGGATCTATATTGTTAATCTTAGGGAAAACATTCAATTAAATCAAACATAGACTGCAGACAATTATATTGTTTAGATTTATCAACCTATCTAGTTTTTAAGGTTGTCGTTGAATTAAATTACTAGTATAGAGGTTGTAGTTGTTTAATGGCTAGAGTTAGTTATAGTTCTTTAAGGAGACTAAGAATCCTAAGATAGATATTAGCTCTAAGGTAATTTTAAGTAAAAGGTTGACTATACTTAAGAAAAGATAGAAATCACCTTTACCTAATACTTTCAAATGAAATGTTATCTTAGCCATATTTTTTTCTAAATTTATTTCATGTAGGCCATTAATTGCCAATTATTTTCTAAACTTATTCACAAGTTATTTATTGTTGATAGATGATTGTTGAGCTAACATCAGACCCTAGATCAAGAGTCTTGCAACTCCACTAATTTTCACATAAGGAGATGAAACCTACATTGGTCCCTGATTTCAGGAAAATTCATCGACTCATTATTAAAGTTGTTTTACAGTTAACAATGTCGCAATATGCCTACATTGGTCCTTAAAAACAAGGAGACATGTTGACTTAATTGTTCAAATCCAATCATAATCAAAACACAACGCTAATTTGATGAAAGCTCATTAATATTATTGTTTTTTTTTAAATAAATATTTACATGCACATGTATACATAAAAAGATGAAAATATTGTTTTACAAAATGAAACTAACTTTCATATGAAGCCAATAAAAATAAAATAAAAATGCATGGGTGAATAGTAATCTATTTTCAAAAATGAATTTATATGTGTGCTTGCATACGTAGAAATGAGAAAGCAAAGTTTTACAAAATTAAGCTAACACAAATGCAAAGTCGATAAAAATAAAATAAACATGCATGGATGAATAATGACATGCATGAATAGTGAAAAATTCATTAGTTTGCATTTTGAATAGTAACCTACTTTCAAAAATGGTTTTTTATATGCACATGCATACGAAAAAAGGCAAAAACACAATTTATGAATTGAAGCTAATGTGCAGCCTATAAAAATAAAATAAAAATATAGGGATGAATAGTAATCATGCATGAATAGTGTAATATTACATTGTTTTGCATCTTTGAATAGTAAAATTCTTCTTCACCTATGGTTTAGCTTAGGGGGTTCCATACATGGCAGAGGTACTAGGGTTGCCATTGGTGGCGGAGACTATTATGGTGTTTGTGATAGAGGGGTTTTTCTCGCCTGCTTTCGACGAGATACCTGCTATCTGATTAGTACTTAAAAGTGCATTTTTATCAAGGTTTTATATCATCATTTTGCACTTGAAGTATCAATAACTCCTTAACTAAAGCATGTTTTATAATAACATATCTAATAATATAAGATACTTTTAATTTATGGTAAATATTCATCTTAACAATTTATAATCTGATTGGAACCTCCTTTGTGTGTGGTTTCCAATTGAATAAAAAGAGTTTATACTATACTTGTTTGAAATACCATTAGTGGATCCTCTAACCTTGACATTTGTTGTTATCATTGTTTAATCCTTACGTTAATCTTCCATCTCAAAGTTCTCATCAACTTCTTCTTCTTCATCATCTTTATTATTATCATTATTAATGGTATTATTGGTATTATTATTATTACTACTACTATTACTATTACTATAATTATTATTACTACTACTACTACTACTAGTATTATTATTATTATTATTATTATTATTATTATTGTTGTTGTTGTTGTTGTTGTTGTTGTTGTTGTTGTTGTTGTTTATAATTTATACAATTAACCTCCATGTGGTTCGACCCCGGTCTTGCCGGGTTATTTATTACTTCGACACTCTTGCACTTGGGAGAAGATATCAATCTTTTGGTCGTGTCAAGTTTTTGGCGTCGTTGCCGGGGAGGTAAATTCTTGTACAAATTATAGTATTTATTTTATTTTCTCTTTTCACTTTTCTTATATCTAACTTTGTTTATTTTTTGTTTATTTTTGTTTTGTTTCCTTCTTCTTTTCCACACGTGCATGAGAGTTTGGTCACGCACATTAAGTGGTAGACTTTGTAGGGTATCCTTATCATTTTCAAAAAATATGGCCGAAGAAGATAACCAATCGCTTCATAATGAGAATAATGAGAATATTCGGGTTAGAACACTTAGAGACCACATGAATCCCATAAGAACAAGTGCACCCTCATGCATAGTTTTTCCTCCTGATGTATCTCATTTTAATTTTAAGCCAGGCATTATTCAACTTTTACCTTCTTTTCATGGTTTAGATTTAGAAAATTCATACTTGCATTTAAGGGAATTTGAGGAGGTCTGTAACACCTATAATGACTCAAAT
>Ga0325410_1000521_pt1 | contig 40257 bp, 42 predicted proteins | sample PopdelMetagenome_16_FD_206182 | JGI IMG/M metagenome (GOLD analysis project Ga0325410, IMG submission 206182) | Populus deltoides microbial communities from Bellville, Georgia, United States - Xylem-PdIQD-R3 | ecosystem: Host-associated > Plants > Phyllosphere > Stem > Wood/Secondary xylem...
ATGCGTGGAGACTTAATTTATTTCCAATCAAGTTTCGAACAAATCAATCAAATTAATATATTTACAAGAAATTATTTTTTTACAGCATGCACGTGAACTTCAATATTCAAAGTAAAATTATAATTCTTTCTAATTATTTCTAATGCTGTTTTCATTCATTTATTTCTGTTTCAAAATAAAATTAGTAGTCATGCACAACAGTTAAAACATACACGTGGCTGAACATGGAAGTCCCTTCATAGCAATATTAATTTGTAAATATATGATTTTTCTGCTGAAAAAAAAATTATATGGAAGCATTATATTCATGAACAAGAACCTAAATAACTGTTATGGATGGAAGAGTATTTAAATTGTGCCGGAGAAGAGAAGAACTCACCGGTATCTTCTATCATAAGGAACCTAAATAACTGTTATGGATGGAAGAGTATTTAAATTGTGCCGGAGAAGAGAAGAACTCACCGGTATCTTCTATCATAAGGAGCAATAACATATTTCTTCGGGTGCAAGTAACCATCATCAACATCAATTCCAAAAGCTGGTAAAAGGCTGCTTGAAACTGAGGCTAAATTCTTTGTGACATCTCCACTCGACCGTCTTCGAAATAGTAATGACAACGGTGGCCTAGTTTCTGACGATGACATTATTGACCGGAGCAATATTAGTGAGAGAGCTTAATTTCTTCTCCCTCTCCCTCTCTCTCTTTCTGTCTATATATATGAAGTCTTTAATTTGTTTTATTAATTTGGATCTATATAATATTATATATAATGTTTTTTTTAATATATGACGTTGAAAACTATTGATTTATAATATAAAAAATAAATTAAATTTGATAAATATAGTCTTTATAATCTATATAGAAAAAACCATATTACCCTAATAACAAGCCAATTATTTTTTTATAAAGGGCAAAACTGTAGTTATACCGTGAAAGAAGTACTAACAATTCCTACACCACTTCTACTAAGCTATAGCAAGCAAAAGAGATTATTACAACTATTTTTTTCTTTTAGAATAAAAACTTTATCCATAGAGTTCATCTCTGCAGCAAAGGACCTTGAAAAAAAAAAAAAAAACTAACACAGACCAAGGAGGCCCAGATGCTCTCAGAAGCGACACCTACAATCTGAAAGAGTGGACGTATATATGGTGGTCTGCAGAAAGGTAAGCATTGTAATAAATTGATCTCGTCTTCAGGGGCCACTACTGCTTGAGTTGCTTGAATCGGCATTGAAACAGTGAGCTCATGACTATCTTTCTTCTGGTTCAGCCATTGCCTCGCTTCATCCATCTTTGCCCTAATTAGTTCTTGATCAACATTGTTTCTTGCAATCATTAATGCTTCGATTTGAGTCTTCAAGGTAGAGCCGAGATCAATCTTTTCTTGTGATTTTGCAATGGTTTGCACTGATGTCGAAAACTTAAACACACACACACACAAAATAACTTCAACCTCCCTTATCTAATTATCTATATAATAATTCTGCCGTGCATGCCCTTATATATAGATGGAGATTATACTAGGATTCTAAAAACTAGTTAAATTAATATATAAAATAAAAATGAGATCAAATTAATCTGATATATATAGACTAACAAGGATTCTAAAAACTAGTTAAACACATGTTCAGAAAATTATAAGATAAAGATCAGATCAGACTAACCTACTCTAAAGGATTATAAAAAACTAGTTAAACAAAGATTATAAACCCAAATCCTTTTGATTTATGATTTTTTTTTCATTTTGGAATTTTTTTCTATCTCAATAGCTGAATGAGTATTCTACGAGAGAGAAGTGCTGAGTTTGTGGTTTTCAATAGCTCGTATTTATGTCAAGAAGTTGCGATTGGTCACATCACAATGCGGGTGATGCTTGGTAGAAAACTGTTATTTAAAGGAGGGTGTACTGAATAACAGTAGAATTCTCGAGGCAAATCTAAAATTTCACCGGATAATTCTAAAATATATACAAAGTTTTTCTCGTGTTTTTATTTTTTGCTGTACTTTGAAAAATTATATTTTATATCATTAGGGAAATATTTTTTTTTTAAAATCAAAAGATAAAATTACTCTTAATATATAATATATGAGTACATACAAATCGCACTCAAACACCATAAACCACCAAACTCTCCTCCACAGCATCAGAAAACAAGCAATTTTTCATTTTAGACTTAGCTTAAATCAACATTTCTCTCTTAAAAAAAAAAATAAAACCCAAGATTAATTTTCAAAATTGAATAAAAAAAAAATTTGTTTTCCCTTATGCTTAGATGTTAATTTTTAGGGGTTTTTTAAAACACTAAAAAAACCCTAAATTATTGTTATTAGTGGTGGCAACGGCAAGGATGAATTCCTAGCGAGATTTGTGGTGAAAAGTAAGGGTCGAAGAGGAGAAGGAGGGTTTGTAAGTGGATGGTTGAATTCTGTATTGTAGACAAAATGTTTGATGAAATACTAAGTTTTTTTTTTTTTCTAGTTTAATAGCAAACTTGTAATATTAATATTACGAGGACTTGAGGGAGATGTTAAGGGACCTTTCATAGAACATCTATTATTTTAAAAGTTGGGACGATTGTTTAATTAATTTGGATCTATATAATATTATAATGTACTCTTTTCTTTTTAAAATATGACGTTGAAAACTATTGATTGGTAAGATAAGAAACCAAGTTAAATTTGCCAGCTCAAATCTCGAGCTAGCAACAGCTAGTCTCGTGCTGCTGCTGCTTGGCAGTATTTGAAACCCATTGGGAATTCTGGATTTCTGCCACTCATACAACGTGCTGACATTACTATAAGTGTATGTTCTCCTCATCAACATAAATAAATAAGATTTTGTTCCTCAAATCCTCTATTTCTTTAGGCAACACGTTTTTTTCCCCTTGTATAAAATCGATGTAGTCATTTATATTAATTTCCATTTAAAATGAGATGTATTAGAAAAGCAATTCTGAAGAAGAAAGAAACAAATGGTTAGGCGGTTTGCCCTTGTTCTATTGATGAAGATAGAGGAACCGATCAATCCCATACCCAGCTCTGCTTGCGCAAATACAAAATCCCAATCTTTTATAGCAATAATTTTGCCTGCATGCTTGGAAGGCGAAAGCATCATATACTGCTTGCACATTCATACCTACAATTTTTTTTCTCTGCTCAGACAAGTCCTCAGGCAGCATTTTGCTTTTGTCCCACCACTGGTATTATAGCGCTTACTAATATTATCTTCGAATGCTTGAACTCGTGTTGACCACAAAATAAGCTACAATAATACAAAATATAACAAGCACAGAGAAACGTCAAGGAGCAGACGCCCACGAAATTATTCCAAAAGGAAAACAGAAAACCTGCTATCTCTTTCTTTCTCTGTTGTTTTCATTCCTAGTTATCTAACCACATAAATTACAGCTGCGAAAATGAACAAATTTGAAGTCGAAGCCATTTCAGTGCTCTACATCTTTTTATACCCACGAATTCCTGTATAATGACACCGATGAGCTAGTTCCGCCCCGCCCCCGCACATAGCAGTTATTGCACCGTTATGTCATGTATCCAAAAGGTTCCAAAATTAAAATCTCTAGTATCCAAAAGTATTCCAGTTGAGTATCTTGTTCGAGTGTCTGGGCAGAATGCCGATGAGCTCCTGTGTAATATCTGACTAGCCTTGTGGTGTAGTTTTCTCTACATGTCCTCCAGACTTAGCAACCCATCAAACACCATGCACGCTGTGTTCAATGGTAGGGATTGTAAGAGCAGCTGGAAGCTAAAAAACATAGGAACAGACCTCAAATGCTGACGCTCTGAGAGTTCATAGAGTGCAGGTTTTGAAGGAAACTCTGTTCATCTCAGCATCCTAGAGTGGAGCTCGGAATTACTTCTATCGTTACAACCAATCATATTGGCCTAGAGTAAAACTGCACTTCTCATGAGCTACAAATTACATGTATTGTGCCAACCACTGTTTGCACATATCAAGTACTGGCAGTGCATTTGCATGTAATGCCTGCAATATGGTAACAAAAGGATATGAGATTTTTTCTTACAAGCAAGTGGGAAGAAAAAAGACAGTAATAAATAACAAAAACCAAGATATTCAGAAATAATCAAAATATAACTGACGGAGCAAGGTGCTCTGGCTTGAAATGCAATTTTCATAATGTTACTGATTCGACAACCAGAGCAGTCCAAGCACAGTAACTGGATCCTAAGGTTATGTATGGTCCTATGAAAGATAGTCGCGCTAGAATCATGACTCTTTGAGTATTTACTTAAACAGAAAATCCACTTAATCAAAACAATAGACCACTGGATTTCACACTGGTTTCAGCATGAGTTTCCAAATAGCAACATGCCAAAAAAAAGGAAGCCGAACTGAGTTTTCAAGCCAATTAGGTCTAAGGGAAAATATGTTAGGCACAGGTAGTTTGGACCTTGGGTCAGGAAGCCCAATGATAGAGCCTCTCTCAAGCACAATTTTGCAGCAATTCTTAAAAGACAACCACTTTCATCTGATAACAAAACCAAAAAACCAGCAAGAGCATACATGGCATCATAATTAACTGACTACACAGTACAGAAAGTCATGTGCATATGCAATCCTATTTTCCTTTAAATATAAATCTGTATTTAAACCATGAGTCAATTCAATGCATCTGAAGTTATGATGACACAAATTCCCTCGGTGAAATCTACGTTGATAGAAAGAATAACCTGATGAGCAACATATTGAACATCAGCCACACTTCCACTTCGAGATGCAATTTGAAATGCACTCTTTAGACGACCACAGACAACACAAGCCAGCACCTTCCTGCACAGACAAAAAAATACAGCGCCTTTATTTAAATCACATAATAATTTTAAACTAATTAGTAAACAGCGAACAGAAGTAATATATCAAGATATACAGGCTGTTTCCAAGTACATGTTTCAGGCTGCCAATTACATCTGTTACAATCAAGTCCAGAGCTCACCACAAACTTAATGGCCAGAATATAGGAAGTTACAAAAACATCTAAATCAACCTCTGTGATCCTTCTTGAAGAAGGCATTGCTTAATCACACTTGTTTTCTGATAAATCTTCCTTATGATGTTTCTCCAAAATGAACTAAAATTAATAAAAGTGTGTAAAATTATATATAAAAAAATACCTGTGACTGCTGGTTAACATGCCGATGAGACGGTCAGGACGTTCTTTATGTTTATTAGCATATATGTTTATTGCAGCTCCCAAGACCTATATTTAAATGTGATCATAAGAACATATGCTTACTGTAAATAGAAGCACAGATATTATGGACTTAGAAAACTTGTGAAGAAAGGAAGGTGAGGAATAAATAAAAAGAAGTAATTCAAGAATCAATAATTAGGGGGGGAATTAGGATAATGTATTTGATACTAAGAAAAAAGCAGGAGTATGTGATAAGTTACCAGCTTTGTTCATATTTTCTTGACGTCTTAATTAGACATCTGCATTTTGTTTTATTTTCAATCAAAACATCCAGCATGAACACATCATTTTGTTCTCTATCCTTTATTATCGAAGGAAGGATGATCATCATAATGATGTTTCTTGATATTAACATGTGAGTAGATAAAGCAATGGGTTCACCAAAAGTAGTCCCCAGAATGTGCCAATTTTCCAATTCCTCTGTAGAATACCATTGAGAGAGGAAAAAGGAAGAATAGCAGATAATATGGCTTTATCATTGCCATTTATTACTTGATCATACTCAAGAAACTCTTGTAAATTTATTATATCAATCTAAGTGATAGTAGCATGGCATCACAAAAATATGTTGTATGTAGCCACTTGAATGGAATTCACATGATGCAACTCTAAAATTCAGGGTGACACACTCCTGCTCCAATCCATTCAATTCAATTCTATTGAAGATAATATTTATCACTTTCCCATTTCAACTCTAACTGACCAAAACATACTCTTCAAAGGATATTAAAGGATGCTTTCACCATTCCCAATTGTCATAAATGTGATATCATTACCTGATCCCAATCATCATCATCAATAGTCCCTTTAATATTTCTAAAAAATTCGGTCAACTGGCTGCCTCTTTTTCTCTCAGCAAGTGATGCAGCAACACCAGCATATATATCAACAGCTGCAAGATGAGAAGACTTAAAGAACCATAAAACTAGTGCAGCCAACTCTAAAGCTATACCAAGGAGAGACACACTGAAGCTATACTAAATTGTGACAAAATTTTACATGAAGATAAGCAACAATTTAATGGATACCTGGAAGATTAAATTCATAGATTATCTGGAAAGCCAAATCGAAGTTCTTTTCAACGAGTGTTTCTGCAATCTCACACCTTCTCCTGTGGATCGATGACCATTGTCAGACAAATCTCTCTCATCATTATATTATATTGGTCCAACCAACAACAGAAAACATTAAATATTAAAAGAATAAATCAGATATTTAATGCCATCCCATCATCTGGATATAAGATACGACATTCTTAGCATTTTTTAGATCCAATTCCAACCAAATGAGATATAGGATAAGAATGGAAAAGAATTCCCAGCTTCCCAAACTTATGATTCACATTTTTTCCCACCAGAACAATCTGCCAATAGCCCAATTGTGTCCCACAAAGACATCTTGTCCATATTTTCTCTAGCTATTTCTTTTATTATTTTTTGGATGGATATCAGTTCTTACTTTTATTTTCTCTTCTAGTTACAGAAACATAACATGCATCCTTCCAAGCATTAGGGCTAAACCCATTTGAGCTCTTAATGAGTCTTTTACTAACTATCAAATGGGATAATTAATAAACACTGAAGAACCATAGCTTATAAAATAGACAGCACTTTGCTGAATAAATTTTTTTTACATGCTACATGATCTTTAGCAAGCAATCTGTTAAGCAAGATAGTTTTACTTATTTTTTGATAGTTGATTTACATATAAGAGGTGCTATTAATACTGACCTAAAGGTTTCTGGATCATTTGGGTTTCCAAATAGAGAATGTTTCCATTGAGGTCCATCTGAATCATTAGAGGATTTCACAACTTCCACCTACAAATGAAATCCACTGACAGAGTCAAACAAAATAAAAAATACAGGCAACTTTAACATAATTCTGATCTTTGTCCATATTAAGTATACCAAGGCAGTGTTTGTTTGTGCAGCTGGACTATGATTTTCAATTTTTTTTAGCTTCAAATTAATGTTTTTCGGTGTTTTTGGATTATTTTGATGTATTGGTGTCAAAAATAATAACAAAATGAAAAAAACATTATTTTGATGCATTTCCAAGAGAAAAGCACTTTAAAAAACAACCTCTATCACATTCTTTAACACGCTCTAATTGTGTGAAACCACGAAGAAAACATGATTATTTAAGGTACTAATGATTTTGTCTGTTTGTCATGAAATACCTTATTGTTCTTTTCTTGTTATAGAGACAGCTTATACATTGATGCATCAAAAAATTGCATGTATCCAACATGTTCGCAAACTTACTGTCTTTGTTTTTGACTGGTACTTTAGTACCACAGATCTGTACTTTGACAGTTCATAAATAGTAAAATCTAGAAGAAAAACCACCGAAAGACTCAAGTGCAAACAAAGCTAAATGCTACAAAAAACCAAAAATGTGCCCTTAATGGCCTCTAATGAAATGCTTGAGTTCTTATTAGTTGGAAGATTAAGTTAAATGGTGGTTTTAGCACATGGGATGGGATGAAATCTTCACAATTCCAATGGTAACATAAACGTGCAAACATAATCCACAAAACACTTATTCAATTACTACTTTAGCGACACAGAACTAAAACTATAATCTAGAAACGAAAAAAAAAGAGAGGATGTGTCTGGAGTATACTATGTCTGAAATCATAATTGAAAGAGCCTCACATGTGAAAATAACCACTAAGTATTAACCTTCAAAATCCAGGAGATCTTTTCTGTGTAGTAGAACCTAATTACCTGGATTGAAACCCTAGCAGAAAACTTAACAAGTCCTTCTTCTGTGAGCTTCTCAGAGGCGCTTTTTCCTCGAACACCCTTTGTGACAAGTTTTGTAGAGTCTCCACCTTTGTATCGAGCTGATAATCCTTCATCAAAATGCATCTATACAAGAAGAAAAATTGATAAAAACAGGATCAATATAGACAAGGGTACTAACAACTTGAAAATGGTGCTAAGAGAAAATTTAGTAAGAATATAATTTTCCTATGATCACTGCATTGCCATGGTTCTCATAAGAAGCAGCACATCTGGCTGTGAGTGAGCATGAGCTTAAAACCAAGACTTTTAGTTAGTCAACCAAAGATGGTTTAAGACTGCCATAATTGTCAGTTAATTGACCCATTTATTCCAAATGTTCCTATTCACCGCATATGTTGCAACTGATTCAAATACGTTAGCTTCACTGATTTCAAGTTTGGCAATAACTACCTTTCACATTATAATTCAAGTGCTTAGGATCATAAAGATCTTAATCACCTATACTTGCTAAATTATTATGCACAATTACTCATCTATACTTGATAAATTCATATGCATGTACAATTTCTGTTATGTGATTATTCGGAATTGTCTTTAATTTCAAGGATTGATCCAAGAAACATAGCCATCGTGTAATTTTGGTGATCTGGTCTAAATGAACTCTTTTGAATCATGACAGAGATCTCTAGAAGCATACCAGTTGTTAAATATATTTCATAACATATTTAGAGCAAAATACTGTAAATGATGCACTTATGAGAGAGAAAAAAAAATCATAAGTTTCATCTCTCATAACAGCAGTCAAGAAATGTTTGTTGTTAAGTTCCTTTAGACGAGTTCTTTTCATTAGTATGCTTTTGAGCACACACATACATATATTGGAAAGTTTACTTCCTCAAATTGGAAATGACCTCTACTAATGTCACTTTCCTTGATAGTTACCATTAGATATTGCCTCTGCAGATCTATCAGTCTATGGAATTTTTCTTGCACAAACACAAGCCAGTTTCTACTCAGCAATGTAACAAAGGGGCTGTGACGAGAGAAAAATCAAGTAGTTACCTTTGCATTCTCCAAGTGTTTAACAGCTTCCTCTTGTGAAAAAGAATTCATAAATAACTGAATACAACATAGTCCAGCAGCAACATGATCTTTCTTGATTACCTGAACCAATGAGTGAATTTAAGTGAACCACAGATGAGCCCTGCTTTAAAGTTTTTTTTCTCTCTTATAAATTCATGCCGACACAAATACAATCCTACTGAAGGTGATTGAATCAAAATTACAAAGTCAATCATAATTCCCCAAAACCTTGGAATAGCCCAAAGCTATGACATAGTGTTGGCTTGAATTTCTCCCATGTTCACCATCCGCTAATGCAAAGTGAACAATATAGCAAAGAGAGGGTTTCTACCCTCGAAAGGAGCAATGCATACTTTTGTCTCCCCATCTGTCCCAGCACTTTTTTTTCATGAGTTCTGTTTTCAGATGCTACATCACTTTCTGAAAGTACTTTATGCCTGGTTTAGGTCACCTCATTTTATCATAGTGAGCAAATATTTTAGTGTCAACAATAATGAGAAAAAAAAAAAAAAACTGACAGCATGAACAGAACACATTGAAATGTAGAATCAGGTTGAAAACAAAGATTCGCATCCACCCAACCAGATAGTTACTCAGAAGTGTTGAGTGGAAAGAATAGAACATATTTCATACACTGGAAAGGTAACTGTGGTAAAAGATCCTCCCTTCCAGATATAATCTGATGCCCAAGAAGCTCCTTTTATCTTAAAAAGAAGAAAGAAAAAAGAAGTGAACAGGGAAAAGGGAGTTCCATTTACCTGAAACTGGTAGAGATAATTGAAATGCCTATGAGTTTCACAATAGGTGCAAATACGTGCAAGGACTGCAGCAGTATGCTGGTTTACATCCTGTTGTTTTGCAGATGCTATTCTTGTCGATATCACTTCTTCAAGAACATTCATGGCACCATAACCAATACACAAGTCACACAAATCATCAATATTCCCATAATCAGTTGCTAAAGGGTCTAATCTTTGTGGCGATGAAGATGAAGTTGCTACTCCCATGGCTGAAGGTTGAGGAGGTGGTGGAACAGCATTTTGTGGAAAGAACAACATGCAGGCATCAGTGTAGTGGCCATGTCTGAACATAAATCCAAGCAAATGCTGACGAGCATACTGCAGAGTCCAAAGAGAGAAGGAAAATAAGTATAACAGACCTGACCACCAAGAAGAGATAATAGAAATAATTGTGTTATCACATGACCAAGGAGCACTAGAGGTGCAACCATGCAGCACACAAACTAATCAACAGTTTACAATGTGCACATAGGATTCAAGACACTAGGCAACAAAATATAACACAACCATACAACAAAATCTGCTCATGAAGGATCTTTCATTTTTTTTCCTAAGAGGTTTGGTGTATGGAAATTTGTGTTACTACACTACACCACTTGCATCCTGTGTACCATGGCAAAGCTATGCTGATTTTGATTTTATTTATTAGATGAAAAAATGACTAGAGAAATAAATTCCATAAGCTTATTAGGAATAAAGTGGTAGACACTAAGTAATGCATATTATTTTCTTAATAAACAAATTGTTGACTTGACCGTAATCATGAATAATTTGTGCCTTTATATTCACTATCTTACATAAAGCCAATTGCTTTATATTTATATCTGTTGAATGGGATGAGATTAGGCTGGGATGAGATTAATCTCCTAATTACTCAGCAGAAGTAAGGTGAAAAAATAATTCAAAGATAGAAAAAACAGAAATTAAATTACTATGCTAAAAAACATGACTTATTTAATTTCTTAGTTCGCAAGCATATCCAATAATCAATTTTTTGAGAACAATGTTAAAGAAAAAGTTGTCATGTGAGAACTTTATTGATTGCTACTAAACTAACTAGTTAAAAAGTAACATTCTTAGCAAGACATTATTATTTACAGATAATTCTAGTCTTCTTTAATGCATGCATATAAAATGTAAGTGCTTTTTCTCAAATAAATTTTAAAATTACTTAATTAAAGTAATTATTCTGTAACCAATAAGGAAAGTCAAGTTATTTCAGAAGCAAGATTAAATTTCCTTGAGATTTTAGTTTATTTCATATTTGGAGGGGCCATTGTTATGATTTTAAAATATACTCCACACAATATACATAACATTACAAAATCTTGCAGTATCTTTTGAGGAAGGAAAGAGGAGGTGTATACATGCCGCCCTAGTTAATCATTTGGTTGTGCCCACATATGAGTGTTTAAAAAATAATAATATATTCACCACAACCTGACAGAGTCAAAAGAATGTCCATAAAAAACTAAAGGATATGCTTAAGTTGGAAAGGCAGTTCAACTTACTTCTTGTAAATAATTAACGCACTCAACATAACGAACACTGTCCAAATTGCTGCGAGGTCCATCTTCAAACTCAGAGCTGTAAGCTGAGTTATTATTTGCAGATTCTTGATAACGCCTAGATCTCTCTGAACGTGGAAATGTAGATGGCATGTTCAGAACATTGAGATATGAATCAGCCGAAAGAGAATCATCCAAGATGGTTGGTGCACTTATGGCCAAATGTTCATACCTGCAGTATCAGTCCTATTAGAACGATTTTACGAGGGAATCATTTGGAAAGTATATCCTTCTTATTCTTTTACTACATTTTCTACATATGAAAAAAAAAACCCTTCTCAAATTATGCATGCCAAAAAAACAGTATTAGTTCCTCTAAAATAAAACCACACCAGTTATACTAGAGTTGCAACATTTAACAATAAGATACTAAAAAGCTTCCTAGCCTACACATCACAGCAAGAAACACCACACTATCTCTCCAAATGGAAAGACATTATTGTGAAAACAGAAACTGCTCCAGGCCCGAGTCTTTATACAATGTCGGCTCAACTTCTAATCATTAGAAGCCCTACAAAGAATTTTATGCACAAAGATACTCGTATTCATAATCCTTAGAAGCATATATAAGAAACTTGCATGCCATCTTACATAGAACGAACAGCTGACACATCCACTGGTGGACCTCCTTCGATTGTATTGATAATTTCTTGAATGATGGCAGTAGGGTCACCCTTGTGCAATTGAAGAGCTTGCCTAAAACCATCAAAGGAAGAATAAAGAGTGAGGTCACGGTCACCATGGACGAGAGAGAAAGCAAGATCATACTTATGGACACAAAATGGCAGCAGAGATAACTTACTTAAATTTCACTCGAGCTTGCGCATAGTGTTCCATCCGAATCAAAGCATGTCCCCAAGCATTCCACACAGGGAAAACATCAATCTGACAGAAGCCTCAAAAATTTAGGAGCTCAACATGAGCAATATAGAGTGGTAGCATATATTTAGAATCTCAAGATATGACATTTACCTTACACTTCCGGCAAGTATATACAGCCATGCTGTACTGTTCATCAACAATCAACCTGTCACGGAGACGAGCAGATGACTCTTTATCAGCAATATCCTCAAGAGAAGCAGCAATTCCTGATCCCAGAAGGCTTTGGAGCAACTCAGCACGTCCTAGCCAAATGTCTGCCTGTGACAAGATTTCAGATGGTTCATCTGTGGACTGACTGCCTACACTAGAGTTACCAGCATCTGAAGAGGCATCATCAGCATCCCTACTTCTTTCAGAATTACTTGACAAGTCACTCCCCCCAACAAGCTTCCTCAGCAAGGATTTAGTATAAAGTAGCCCCTGCAAGTGCAACATGAGAATCAATGTCACTATCCACTTCACAGACTATATTGCAGCTGGTGGCAACTGAACTGAGGTAATATCTTGGGTAGCAATGCATAACCACATGTTGCCCTAGTTGATGTGGCATTTTTTACCATCTTAATGGAGGACAGTTGTTCCCATTCTGTACAAACTGGGCTAGGCAAACACCAATACCTGAACAAATGTCTCTGTCGCATGATATGCTCTACCAATTGTTTCTGTCGATGCATTCTCCGATAACTGTCTTGCACTCAAAACATTCTTCATCTGATTCATACATAAATCCAGAGCACTTTTGGCGGCCATCAATTCATCAGAACACAATGATAGCAGCGCCTAGAAACAGAAGACAAAAATCTTCAGCAGATCAACAGCATAGTCAACAATAAAATCAGACAAAGTAGGAAAAGCCGTCATCTTCTAAAATTCAGGATCATTGCATGAATAAGAAATGTGCTTTATAAAAGCTGAAATTCTTCGATAAGCAAAGCAATTGATCATTAATTTTTCACATCACAGGAACAGGAAATATACTAAAAATCACCTGTGTGACAGCAATCTGCATAAGTTCAAAGTACAAGAAGACTCAATTTTTTACAGTGCTGCGCTTTGAAATTGGTAATAAATCTCATAAATATCAGGCATGAACACAAAGTCAAAGCATAGATTCACTTATTAATAAATTATGATATAGATAATAGAATTTCAATAACCAAACTATCACAGGCATACCTTAAAAAGTATAATGTCAGGGGCACTTTCATACCGGTGTGATGTGCGAACAGCTTCATCCTTAATAGTATCACCAGTAAGCATCCATTCCTCAGCAATTGAAACTGATGGGAGCCGTTCCTGCCCATCTGCAGAATATGATGATGCATGATCCTCTTGAATTCCAGTCATTGCCTCCCATGCCACTCTTTCAGTTGGTGGCAAACCAGAACTCTTTCTTTTGCGATAAGAATCTTTTGTAGCATTCTTATCTCCATTATTTCGTGGGGCCCAAGAAAAGGCTCTGCGAGCCTCTTTTTGCAAGTTATTTAAACTGCTAGTAAAAGATGACCTTGCAGGCACACCTGCTCTCGTTTTAGGTTTTGGTCTTGTTCCAGAAACAGAGATCCGTGGTTCTCTGGCGGGAGAGTTAATAATAACAGCAATTGCTTTAGCAGCATATGAAACAACTACAATGTTGTCTCTCAGAGAAGGAAATTCTTTAAGGATCTGCTCACAAATATTTTCCAAAATCTCAATCAGGATAGCAGTAAGGGAAGTGCGAAAAAACTTGTACAGGAAAAACGAAGCATGATCTTGGATATAATTGCATCCAAGGCAATACAAGCATCAGGATTTTTATGCAGTGACATATAATCATGAAAGTGGTATTTGTGATACATTAGCAACTCCAAAATCCAAAAAGTAATGAGCAAAAATGAAGACATTTGAGTAATATCAGTCATTTTATAATACCAGAGAAGCAGACTGCAGCTGTTTCCTCATCAGAAGAACCTCCAATATCAAATGCGGGTGCTCATGCAGGGAAGAACACCTTTGCTGCCATGGCAATGGCAAGGCAGCAAGAACACGAAGGCCCAAAGCCCATGAGTTAAGCCGGGCAACCTCGACTTCTGACAGATTCCCATCTCTTCGTTTAAGGAAAAAGTGTACCTTCAAGAACAAACAAATGGAAAGAAAAAACTCAAGTTCTAAAAAGATATGATCACTTAAAACATATTTTCAGAAAAAATTAATTACAAGAAGTTGCTTTGAACGCAGGTTGGGTAATAGCTGCATTGCACCCATTGCAACTGGTAAAGCATCATCTGAATCACGTAGTGAAGAAAGAAAGCGTGAAGCTTCTGCAGGACCCCCTCCATTGAGTGGGTCTGCAGTAAGAAGTTTCACAAGTTGCCGGCCCTTGAGTTCTCTCCTCAAGTCTGTTGACAGTCCTGCACTCTCAGCCACTTCTAGGGCAGCTGAAACAGCTCCTTTCCCAGCTAATCTGAGTGCCAAGCCTTCAGGATCTTCCTTACACTCTTCCTCAACCTGACAGCTCCAGTAAAAGCATAAAGCAAAATAGAAGGTAACAATAATCAGAAAAACATTTAAAAATGAAAAAAGAAATCCTAGTTAATTAGGACTTCATTTTTTTTTTTTTTGAAAACATTTGACTTTCCCTATTCCAATGAAAAAGAAGAGAGTTATGACCTCTTGCCAGCTGCTATAATGATCATCTGCAGTTAATATATGGTTGTACCTTTGCAAAGCCTTTCTCCTTTGCAAGACCTATGACCCAAAGAATAATGTCATTGCTGGGCAAATATGATAGCGAAAAACAAATCATGTTGCTTGAAATATCAAACTTCATCAATGAACCAATAATTTAAATTCTGGAATTTAAGAGCAGTAACCAGACATTGTGTATAAAAACCAGTACCTCATTCCTGACTGGATCACTCTCAGGTAGGTGGCAGCTGCACATGGTGAGTACATCTAGAGCAGCATCAAGTTCCCATCTGTGCATATACCTGGAAGAGAGCTTCTGATTTGAGAAAAGGGTAATTTGCATTATTTATCTTGATTGTGAAAACAGATCCTATGAGTTCACATACTTGAGGGCAAGTCTAGCTGCCAGTTGTTTATCCTTCAATCGCAAGCAATACTGCCAGCTATTGCTCCAGATACGATGCCCTCCATAACCTTGAGGTCCAGAGAATGGATGGTCTTCTTCTCTGCGTTCAATGAGTAATTGAAGTAACTGGTTCGAGGCTCCATCACGTAAAAAGCGATCCGAAAGTGCAAGAGCATCCATTAATTTTCCTTCACCAATCAACCTGCGAGAAAGAGTAAAATAAGTCAAAATAAATACATAAATTAGAATATTTTTAAAAAAATGGCAATAAGTTTGATTTGTTACTTCAATTTTCAGTCTACAGAAAAATACAACTGCCAGTACGTAAAGTTTTCAGCCCTAAAACAAGCCTCCAAAATATACGGAGAAGAAAACGTTGGGAAAATTAGATGGGATTGGAATGGGCATGTATTACACTTACAACTAAGAAAGGGGATAGCTTTCTCTTTACCAAACTAGACTCACATAACCAGAAACGTTTTCCATGACATAAATTCTTAGAAACTACAAACAAGCCTTTTGAGAGCTTATGGAGTGTGGACAGCTTTCCAATTGTATTCTCACCCTAAGATAACTGGTCGGTTTTGTTTATTAATTCTTTAATAGTACCAATAGCAACAGACAGGAATGTTCGCATGCAACAGACAGGAATGTTCGCATGCAACAGCCACATAAAGAAAAGGCAAGGCAACTGCATGACAGATAAGACAAGGGAAACGAGGGGAGGGGAGGGGAGGTGGATGTACAAAAAAAAGTGTTAAAAGGTAATACCTCTCCACTGCTTTCTCATAAGGTTCTTCATTTTCCCAATCCAGGGAGAGAAAAGCTGTAGTGTCCAGTTCAACTGCGTCAGATTTTGAGGAATCCTCTTGTGGTTCAGGAGCTGAACCACCTTGACTACCAAGGTCTGGCAAAGTAGTTGAAATAGTACTGCTACCAAAAGTGTCATCAACTTCTGACTCGGTATCACTATCTCGCTCACGAAATCTCTTAATAGCAACCCTTGTGTCGGCTTTAACCTCACCAGCATCAGCTTTTCGTCCAGATGTTACAGCAAACTCTGAAACTCGATGGAGGTTCGTTTGCATTTGTATCCACCGGTTTAAAGTGGGGAATCTGATAACATTTACCAATTAAACTAGGGATTTAAGTAACACTACACAATCATAATGTAAACGAGTTATACCAGTTCAATTGTCAAGCAATGGATATTACCTCTCAGATTGATCAAGAGCAAATTCATAAAATAGTCTGTCATTGTCAGGTTCCTGCAATGAACCATCATCCATGGAACCAGACATAGAAGAGTCACTGCCACTGTATAAGATACTCCTCCCAAAAACACATGCTAGCACAGCCCTCACTGGGGATATTTTAACGAGATGTTTTACAATATCCAACTGGAGGGGGTACAAAGGAATTCCAGGAGTTGCTGAGAAACTACTGTAGCAATTAGGCTTAGCTTCTTTGCAGGCTGGAGACAACACTTTATTCTCCGCATAACTCTTATGGAAGGTAGCAGCGACAGGAATGCAAGCCCATGCATGACCAGACCGAGGTGGATAAACTGGAGGTACACATGCTGAAATAACTTCATGGACAAAATCAGCACACATAATGTCAGCAACCTTTCCAGCTGCGTCAGTGCTGCCTCGGTCAAAGACTAAACGAGTTAGAAGCTGCAAAATAAAATAGTTAAGCATAAGCATATATGACATAAGTGCAGTTGAAATTGCATGCTCAGGTTCAAATCAACTCTCAACAGCAGAATTTTAAGAAAAATGACAATTGGTTTCAATGCCAATCTATGCATTCAACAGATATTGTAGGCTTACAGCACCTAAAAATCAAAGAGCAAGGAAAATTCTTTTCACTTAGGGAAAAATATGTAACAAATCTCAATAACAGTAAATCAGATCAAAATATTGGCTCATTCCTTAAAAAATCACATCACATAATGCCTGCATAGTGGGATTCCCTACAACTAATACAGCCAAATCTTTGCGTTCTCTAGAAGGCCTTTTCCACTTCCTTTTTCCAAACAACCTCTTCTTATTCAATTACCATTGTTGATGGATCAACGGTACCCAACAACTTTGCATGTCCTTGAATTCAAATTTACTATGTGCTCAACTATTTTTCAGTACAAATGAATACATAAAAAGAAAAAAAAGGTGACACCATTCACCTCTCAGAACATATGTTATGGAGGTCAGCCAGATGGGAATAAATTGAACGATTTGCGCGGTGAATTCTAGTCTCCACTAAAATTTATAGTAAATGTTCCCATGAGGTGCTCATGAACAAATCTACCAGGTTCAGAATTTGTGTGATGTATGAATGTCTATTGGCCTGAAAAGCAGTCACCACATAGTACTAACCTCACATATTGTAAGAGTTCTTCCTAATGTTCAAAACACTTGAAGGTTGCAAACTTAATAATATTTCATAAAGATTTCACAAAACTACTCCGCCTGTCAACCAATCAAAACTCGACTGAAATTTTTATTTTATAAACACTACATGCAAACCAAAGATCAAAATAAATGCATTGACAGAAATAAAATGATATCAGATGAAGATGATCAACAGCTTACATCTTTAGGCCACTCATAAACCAGTGAGAAAAAGTTGAAATCATGAGTTGTATCAGTGCCATCAACTATGTCACCAATTGCAGCAATATGGAGAATAAATTGTGAAAGATACGTTGTAGGCTTAGCACTCAAAGAACCAAACAATCTCTTCCCTGTATCTTTTATATCATAACCAACAGGCTGCATGCTAGTTTCTCCACCAGCAGAACTTTTGGGTGTCTGTTTTGCAACTTTTAACCCAAGTCCAAGAACCCCTTCCTTCTCAAAGTGAGACAAGAGTTTACGCTCCGCATATGGGTTGTCACCTTTTACTATATTTACCTCTGTTTCTTCATCAGCAATAGCTCTTGCAAGATTATGAAGCTTACCTAAGATTTTATGTGAAAATGATTATCAGAATCACATTGAAAATCTTCCCAGTATGATAAAAGCAAAAACGCATAAATCCTCCTCCCACAAAATGTCATAAAGAATAGGATACCACTCAGAAACTGTCGCTTCCCCCTGTGAGCATCTTCAATCATCTGATGCAAAATAGCAAGAGTACGTTCTCTTTGCCCCTGCCGGAGCAACTCCTTTGATGACGATATAATAATCTCCCCAGCCAGAAATGCCTGGAGGCCAGGACCATCACCCTAGAACAATATATCAAATCATGAGATCAACAATAAAACATTCAATCTGAATATCATATACTAAGCGATCCTGATGAAGAGAAGGAGGATAATAAAGCAGCTGCATTGACCCTTTTTCACATCTCAAGCGTTGAATAAGTGAAGCGACTAGTCAATAAAAGTAACTTTAAGGGTAAAATTAGTTCAACAATTTCCCACTATTTTCCCTCCCTCAAAGAACTTAAAAATTTTGATTTTAAAAGTACAATTCGCTCAACCGTTTTCCATCCCTTAAAGATCTCCCACACTTTACCTTCTCACAGTCAGAAGTATCAAAATAACAAGTTGGTTTCATATACTAGAAGTCAAGAATAGGTTTTCTATGAGAAGAAGCTAGAAAGCATTTCTTTCATTTTCTTTTGCATTGAAATAGGGCATCTTTAGAAAGCATTTTATTCTCATCAGCAGTGATGGCTGAAAATTGCTAAACAAAAGAAGAACTAGACTGTGGTCCGTCTAGACTTCCCTGTCTTAGCAGGAGCATTTTAATCTTTTATAAATGGACTTAAGGAAAATTTATGAGGGAAGGCATGAAAGCTAAAACAAAAAATGACGAAAAACTTCCTCCTGAAAACGCTCCATGTTATAATGGTCCTCATACAAGTTTTCAGCTTTAGCTAGCATTAGGTTCATTTGCAGAGAGAAGATAAAATAATTTTGAAAGAAAAGAAAAGATGAAAGAGTAAAACAATGGATACATTAATTTCCAGATCTTATTGTGGGCAAGCGCTATAAAAATGAGAATCAATCAAGTATGATCAAGACACATCTTGCTTGTGATAACTGTTGATCTAGTAAGTGAACTTACTTGTTCCAAGAATTCATGTAGACGCTTGAGAACACGTCGTGATACAGAAATAATTCCCACTTCAAGAATCTGATCCCAGTAAGTCGAGCCTATCTTTGGAGATGCTCCTGGATATATCTCAGATAACATAACTTGAGCCTGCAACATGGCCAACATAAGAGCGAAACTAAGCCATTATTCTTGGTACATGAACTGGGACCAAAATGCCCAAAGAGAGAGAATTTTAGAGAACAATATGCATGCAGCAAAATTAGAGAGATAAGATGCATTTCAGTGGTTGGACATCCCCAAAAACGACGCTTTCATGGGTGCTTGCTACCATGACTTAAGTTGTGGTAATATCAGTTTTGGTTACATAAAAGGGGGTGTAATTACCAATTTGAAGCAACATATTATACTTTTGTATTGTAAAACATGTAAAATTATCTTCCTCAATTTTTTAAATTTTATTTAGGATTATGTAGCGAAGTCACCATAATTGTGGCATGTGAAATGATTATATGATTCACCTTTTTAATGCATATTCTTGAAAAAGAACATATAAGCCCTGTGACAAAACCAACCATGTTGACAGTAAAGATAAGGATGGAAAAGCTTTGATGGAACTCAAGGCCTCTTGCTTGGCTTCGACAGATGCATCATTTTCCTCCTAAAAGCCCTAACAGCCCGGAGAACACAAAAAGGCCAGGAAGCATCAGTCAGATCCCTAAAATTTCTACTCCTAGCAGAAGAGCCTTCCTCTATAAGGGCTCTAGCGCTTTACTAATAGAATATCATATCAAGTAAAGGGGTCTAAAAAACATTAGATAAGAGGCTGAGAATCTAGGCTTGCTTCACTTCTTCAAGTTCCGCCCCTTATCCCACAGTATAACAAGGATATCATAGGCAACTAATTTCATCCTTACTAATGCTCCAAAGAAAATTTAAAAAATAATGATTTCTATTTAGGCCAGACCAGCTACAAATTTGAGAAGTTAATGAAGTTAAATCACAAGTGTGGTGAGAGGAAAGGGGGATCTCAATACCATTGTGCGCAACTAAGACATTGCAAATGTTGCTCAAAACCAGAAAGAGAGATGTGCAGAACATAGGGTTAAAATAGCAGGAATTACAAACTTCAAGTTCATACATATGTAAGTACTACCTGATCCAGGAGTTGTTGAGACATATGTGCCGACCTCGCAGAAGTTGCAGCAACATCAATGCATAAAAGAATCTGAAAGCACACAGTAACATCCCTGCCTTAAATAGCCCTCTTACTTGAATTGAGAAACATGGAGTGCAAGTTTTACAATTAGAAGTGCTTACTGCAGCCAAAGAACCCAATTGGGATCGTAAAGAAGAAAAATCTAGGTCTTGCACTGCTGAAGTCCCATCCACAGCACGAGACACTGCATCTTCTACCTGGTAAAAAGAAACGACACATAAATTTAGTTGTGACCGCCTGCAGTGTGGAAGTTACAAAAATTCTGATAACCTGAAATTTGAATGTAAAGTTCCTTGTCAACAGAAATAGCTAGGTTGAATACATGATCAGATTAAACAACAGGTAGATGGGGAAAATTCAATGTTTACAGATACTGTAATCATTTATTAAAACATAAAAGCAAATGGTAATGGACTGACCAATCTGGATTCAGACGCTCTTCTAACTGCACCGTCAACCCATTCAGCCAATTCAAGGGTAGCTCTATCTTCTGCTGATAAAGAAAATCGATGAACTGCCTCTTCACCAATGTCATACTTCGCTCTTTGCATGCAACTGCAATATAAAATGCCATCAATGACAACACACTCGCATCAATTCAAAGTGAAGAGATAAAGGTTCCTGTAACAAAATAAATGGCATATCCTCAGTCATGTTTGATATGATATACACAATCTCTCCATTACATATAATCTACTATTACATGACATCTAATTAGGGCAGCGATGACTTAGTCCAGCCCTTGTCAGCAGTCAAAACATTAGCTGTCACAAGATGGAAGGTGCAAAAAACAAATCATTCTCCTGCCATAGTGCAGTAAGACATCATACTTCAACATTGCACAGCAAACATGTTGCAGATAAACCACAAGTGTGAACTAGTTGATACTTACATACTAGAATGAATTGTCAGAAAAAGGATATATCAAACTTACAGGTTAAGCAGCTTGGATGGGGCTGCACGTAGGACAGTCAGCGCCTCCTTCCATCCCCATTGGCACTCAGATAACGGTAGAAGACGTTGCAAAACTGACAACCGCCACTGCCAATCCTCAATAAAATGTCTAGCTATTGATATTCTCCACTCTAAGGCCTGTCTTCCATCTATACTCATACCATCATTTGGTGTATGCTCTTCAATCAAGCCTGGTGGAAGATTGCGATGTAGAATATCAAGTAGCAATCCTGTGAAAGAAAAAACCATTTCTTTCCCTCCTTCACAAAAAGTGACATCAGTATGGTCCCAAGCACATGTGGAGGATGATTCAGAATTGCTCCCTGGTGAGGCACAATGCGTCAAATTGAGAGAGATATCATCCATATGTAAAAGTGAAATTATAACATTCACCATCAATATCTGCATCATTGAATAAAATCAATGTTATGTAAATGTTCCAAAATAAACAGTACGGAGGAAAGAACTAAATTTAGACATCTGACACCATTGCCTACTAAGTACATGATTGGATAAAAAGGTAGCAAGGCAAACTTAAAGGGGTGACACAAAATAAGTTCTGTTAAATTGTTGCCAGCTTTCTAGGGAAACACTCAGATCAATTCATAATCTAAAAAAAAAATTGCAGGTAAGAATAGTCTAAGATTTTCAGTTATATCAAACCCAACACAAACTGCAAGCAGATAACCTTGCGTGGAATATTGGTAATAGCCTCCAAGTGGTTCCTCAAGTCTTTCAAGTGGCAAAGAGCCACTTGATGATGACTCTGTCTTTCATCAGTCATACACCTCTCCATCACTCCCAATGCAAGAACAGTTGATTCCAGAGCATAACGCATGTGCATTAGCTCAATATCTTGCATTCTATCAAAAACACAGACAAAAGAAAAATGGAATCAGCATATTGAAAATAAGAAATCCTAATTTGACAAGAAGAATATGCTAGGACAAAGAAGTAATTGTAACAAGGAATTGGGAACATATCACATGCAGGCTTGGGCCTTCCAAGTGCCCACATAGCAAATAATTACCATATGTAATGTTAAGGTCCCTAAGTTTTGAAGCTAATGACAATCATAGACAATCATCAAAATTTGCAATGCCCAAAGACCATGAAGAAATCAAACCAGCCTATCAAAGAGTAGTATAATTATTTTAAAAGAATTATAAAGGTCCAGCTAAAGTACCAAGAGGTTCTGTCTGATAGACTGGGTGAGTGAATATTGAACACTAGAACCACCAATCACAAAGCAAATTCTAAGCATACAGCAGCCTAGCAAGTCAACTAAAATGCCATGTATAGTGAAAACAACCATCCACAAAGCACTCCTCAGCATAACAGATAAGTTTCCAAGCGTTTCCAAACTTGCATGACCTAAAGTAGGAAAGATACAGAATAAAATGGGCACACACACCTTTTCCAGGCTGCTATGTCAGAACAAATTGGCTGCATGCTAATTAATTCAATAGCATCCTGAAACTTCATGGTTGGAACAACATCAAACAATACCTGCAAAAAGGCAACAAAAAGAGTAAAAAAAAAATCTTTACATTTATATATGAAACTCTACTTGAATGCCACTGACAGCTGAAATTTTTTCCACCTTCACAATAATCACTCAAAAGAAAAGAAGGCAAGGTTCGACTTTTGTTACAATTCCCAAAATAGAACATTTCATCAAAGCATGTATAAATCAAGAAAACTATCTATATAACCAATAAAACAGGCAAAAACAAACATGATTGTGTAAACGCGGACTCCTTCCTGCAAGATGACACTATGACACCATTCAATATCAAAGCAGTTACCACAAACTCGTCTTCTTTGAGCAGAAATTTCAGTGTGAAAAATTAATAATTGTATTGACAAATTCTATAACCAAACATATCCATGAATTTTGCAAAGGACACCTTATGTTAACGCAACCATATAAGTGCAGGAGACTTACGCGAAGAGGGCTTTGAACAGAAAGCCTTTCCAGCACAAAGTTTTCAACAAAACGTTCTGAATGATTATCTTCGCTTGCAGAAATTATTTGTTGGTTTCCAGACAACGACAGTGATGACTTTGAATTCCATGATTGACCAGAATTGACACAAGAAACAAAAGAGGCAAGATCAAGCTGATAACATAACGAATCGCATAGATGCTCCACGCAAGACATCTGTCAAAACAACGAGAACAAAAAAGAGGGACTTACATATTCAACTCTTCCTTTGGACAAACAAAACCATTATGTAAAAGATTTGGAAACAGAAGAAGAAATTACCTCATCCAATTGATTACCATATGTTGCAGACTCTTCTAGTCGAAGTATTTGCGACTTCCTGCTTGTCCAGAGAAGTTGCATTAATTTCCTCCGAGCAGTTGTTTTACCTGCCAACAGATCCCAACCCATGGTAGCTACTAGGGGCCTAAGCCGTGGAAACAGCGTGAGAAACTGCAACATGAATGAAAAGGATGAGATTTTCTAACAACATTTTCAATTTGTGTAATAATGAAATGCCATTTTCAATTTGAGTAATAACGAAATTTCAAACTCGCATGTTCAATTTAGATGCAAAAGTGAAACATACATAGCTAGCTTCTTGAAGCTGCTCCCTCTTGACAGCCGAGAGGGCTGTATCCATGAAGCATTCAAGTACATGTACTTCTGAAACACGAGCATAGTGGTACATCTCTCTCATGCAAATACTGACAGCCCTACCCAAGGAAAAAGATGGGTCTTTTGAATCTTCATCCAGTTTCATTTCCATAAGATACCCCTGAAAGTGCTCTAAAGGGAGTGGAATTTGTTTGTCAGCATGTGCTCGAGACATCTCAATCTCTTGACGGAGCAACTCATCCTGGATAACCTGCACAAAACCACATTGGACAATCAACACACCTGATCACAGAGCATTCCATAATAATATTAGAGAAGTTCGAATTTCATGAAATCAAACAACATATTCCCTTACAAGGACAGTAGATGATAATCATTAATCTTTTCTATTGAAAAAATTGAGCCATGTAATTTCTTAGCAAAATCAAGTGCATCCTTTACAGCTTCTATTGGTGTAACTAATATTATAAAATCCAAACTACCTAAGGGACCCTTTGAGACTATTTTTTTTTGTCATATGGAATCCCGCACAGACTTTGCCTAAGTTTGGACTTTTGAAAGGAAATGTTTCATTAGAGAGTGGAAGCTCCAAAGTTTTTACAAGACAACTGAGATTAGAAATTGCATTCAATTCATTAACCAGGTTTTATGGTTTCCCCTGCAAACCACCAACAATTAAGCAATCCCAAAATCTTTAAACAAAAGTGTTCTGAGCATTGCCTGAATCATTTCAACAAGATGTCTACAATTCGATGAAAGAGCTTCTTCATAGATCCGAAGCAATTTTTCTTGCATGACATGCCATGAGGTTCCATATCCTTTCCTTGTTGACAAAACCCTCACAAGGAGATCTTGCAGCACAATGCTATAAAGAACACAAAACGGAAGGCAATAATTATTCAGAAGAGAAAATGCATACAGCATGCAACACCTTTTATTTGATTCCCTCAAGCTCAAAAAGTTAAAGAAGAATATTAGAAATTTATGGTAGTGATAACTCATCAGAAAGAGTTTGTATAAGAATTTGGGTGAATGATACCAGAATACATCAGGAAAAAAAAGGTGACAGCAGTCACAGCAAGACAAGTTCATTGCAGTCCTTCAACAAATGAAAGGCAGTAGAGCAGGCATAAAAGAGAGGCAATCCTGTGAGCAATGGTAGAGACTGGGCACAGGCAAGGTGGCCCCAACTCAAGAAAGTTTCAGGGACGCTAAATATAATATCTAGTACCACCCTCTTCCTCATCCCCAAAATTTAATCACAGACCTCTTCCCTTTCTTAGGCACTGTTTGAAAAACAAAATTCCCACAACTGCCTATGGGGAGGAAGAAAACCTCAAGCTAAAATTTAAAATTTAGAAGGAACTTCAAGGAAACAAAGAAAAAACAATCACACTTAAAGCATCTTTGATAGCCCTGACTTTAGATTTATATAGCTATTCCGTCCCTGCAATGCCCTTAATATTAAGCTCCAACACGACACAAAACAAGGAGGGAATGCTTTCCAAGCCGTCTCAAGTAGACAGCCCCATAACTACTAAAAAAATGCAACTTTTGCACTGGCAACATGCATGTATCTTACATACAATGGTAGCTGATATAACCCATGTTGGTATAATACTTTGATTACTTTCAACTCATGCAAATGACTACTGAAAACATGTAAGACCCCAATTTGGAAGGAGACAATTAAAAACATGTATAAGGAATCCTAGAGAATAATATTGAAGGTGTTTCCTTCCCTTGAACAAGCTAATCCAAAAGCATAACCATATTAATAACAGTAACCAGTCGAAAACCCAACAACACTCGCCTATCACTACCACAACATTTCATTTCAAATAACAGAAACCCAAAAATGCACATACCGATACTCACTCTCCTCCAGGCCACGATCAAGATGAAGAAAGCGGATATGTGAAAATACTCCTTCATCTCCCTCTTTTGAACACTCCTTCATTGCATCCAAATGCGCTAACTGCACACACTTTCTAATCAAATCAAACAACTCCACACCTTCCTCCTCCACTTTCTCACTCTCCTCCCCCCTCACCGTTATCTCCATACCTGAATTCTCATTCTCAACCTTCATCCCCTTCATTTGGCTCTCTACATTCCAACACAACGCATCAAAAACATCCGCATTATCCAAAATCACCTTCCTCAAACACATCATCTCCCCTTCCTCAATTGCCACAACACCACCCGAACTGGAACCCTCCCCTCTCCCACTCCCTCCCACTTCATTCCCGTCCAAATCCACATCTCCCTTCAATCTCTTCACACCAAACTCCAAAACCTTATCCAAAACCTCTAACTCTCCACTCCCATCCTTCAAACCCTCAAAATTATCTAAAAACCCCACCTCCTCCTCCTCCTCCTCCCCCTCCCCCCTTCCTCCAGAACTCTCTCCCACACCAATCTCCCCCTCCTCTTTCTCAAACCTATCGAGATCGACATTCTTGCGCAAACTCTCCGTCACGCGATCAATCAAAAGTTGAATCAACAACAAAAACTCTACACGCAACCGAAGCGTAACGGAATCGAAGCGCCATGTATGCGAAGTCGGATTGTTAAGTTGTAAGAGCTCTAGGGTTGATAAAAATGTGAGGAGTGATGGATTGGGGCAAGATTGGGACCAGAGAATGTTATCGAACCTGCCAGAATTGGATACTATGGTTTGGAGAATTGCGAGAGCGAGGTCAGGGTTTTTGGTGCGGAGAGATGTGAGGATGGCTCGTAATGGCTCGAATTGAGCTAAGTGGAGATGGTTCGCTGCTAGGCGAGAGAGAAGGTCGGTTTCTTTGTCCATTTCAATGGAGGTTATTGTTGTTTTCTGTTAGTTATGGATTTTGATTATTCATTTTTTACTTCTTTTTTTTTTCGAGGTTTTTGAGTTGGAGAATTTGGGGTGTTGCCGGTGGAGATTTCAATTTTTCTCTTTATTTTTTTAATTTGTTGCGAGGTGTTTCTGGTTTCTCGGATGCGTGAAGTGCAACGCAGTACAGACACAAAGCGGAACTACGGGGTAACGGAGATAAAAAGTGAGGGTAAAGGTCAGATAAGTCACTGGACTTGTGGATTCTCGATTGAGTTTCCAATAAACAAATATACTTTATTTTTATTTTTATTTTTATTTTTGGAAATTTTTATCCATGAATTATGAGGCATTGTTTCGCGCAGCAATTGAAACATCATTTTGTCCATTTAAAAAAAATCAATTATTTTTTTATATTTTAATATATTAATATTAAAAATAAATTTTAAAAAATTAAAAAAATATTTTAATACATTTATAATAATAAATACTTTAAAAATTAACATTTATTACTATATTAGTCACCCCCATAAAATTATTGCATGTTTAGGGTCGTGCAACGCGCTAGTCAATTAAATATCTAAAATATCATTTTCTAGACAAATATCATCTCTCCGTTCCATGTGGGTTTGATTCGTTGCTAGGAATACGTTTGATAATATGATAAGGTACGATTTAAACTAAATTTTGTACTGGCTATAATTTTAAAAGTTTTTATTAATTAATACATACCATAGTTTTACATTAATTTTACTAAAACCTTTTCTATTAAAATTTTAGTTAAAAAAACTATGATTAATAATTTTTTTAAATTTATTTTTTCAAACCGGTAAACATTGTCAATTTAATCACCGTTAATAAAAAAAATTTAGTTTTTCTATTATTTTTATACATTTTAGATGAGAAAGAGGGGAAACAAACTCATGTACACATGAGAGGGTTGCTTGAAGGCTACAAGGACTACCGTCATCCTGTGCAAGAAAAAGCTAAAACAATTAATATAAAGTAAAAATAAATAAATTTATTTAAAAATACTTCTAGGACACAAGAAGATTAGATTTTAACATAAATAGACCGGTCCCTCCATTCTTATCCGTTTTACTGTGTTGTCTTGTTTGTTTATCTCACCGGTTCTCGGGTGATTTGGGAATTAATATAGAAAGTAAAAGGAATAGAAGAATCAACAGAGTGAATGAAATATTACCATGCTACACCTACTCTTCCCTCTGGACATTGTTCTTAAACAGTATTAAAAAATTTTATTTTTATTTTAATATTTTTTAATTATCATGCATTTGATATTAAAATAACAATCCTAATAATAAATCATTTATAAAAATTCAATTCAAATTATAATTTTGTTCTTAAATTTTTTAAATACATTATAAACATGATTTTATTTCGTTTACTATATATTTATCTTCTAATTATGCATAATATATATATATTTAATTTGTATGAATAATCATAAATAATTTTTTTATAAAACAAAAATTAGGGTAAAAAAACCTTGAGTGTGCTAAAATGAACAAGAAATATTGATAAATAAATTATTTTAATAAAAAAAATTCAAAATAACTGTACGCTTCGCAAAAAAATTGATCCTCCACCGCGCAATGCAGACATGCAGAGGAGCATAATTTATAAACATAAAGATATTATTGAGAAGAAAGAAAAACTAACAGCCCCTATCGCAGTTTTTGAAAACCACTCCTTTCGATTCTGAAAAAGTTTAATGACCGTTGCTAGCTTCTTGTGTTTTTTAAGTTAAAAACAAAAAACTTGTCAAGTCTGCTGTCATATCACATGTAAAATTAAATTTAATTTCACGTAACTTGTTATAATTTTTACATATGAAATAAAATATTAAATTATATAATTTAATTTAATTACACTGCTTGAAATATATGTAAAATTAAATCAAATTATTAATTTTAACTATTTTACCTTTAATTTATAATATTTTTTAGGATATATTTGAGATTACAGTTAAACCATGTTTCTAAAAACATTTAATTTTTTTATTTTAAAATATTTTTTGATATTTTAAAATCATTTTAATATGTTAATTTCAAAAATAAATTTTTTAAAATAAAAAAAATATTTTAATATATTTTAAAAATAATTTTTCTCACACTATCAAACAAGTTATTAATACCTTTTATGTTGACTTCTTCAGTAGTATTTGGTATTATATTAACGAATATTTTTTAAAATATTTTTTATTTGAAAATATATTAAAATAATATTTTTAATTTTTAATTTTAGTATGTTAAAATAATTTAAAATTAAAAAAAAAACAAAGGAAAATCACTTTCTAAATACCAAATAAATACACTGGTAGTAATCATGGGTACTGCCTAGATAGTGCTCCAACTTTTTTATCATCTAAAGATGAATAACTCGAAGAAGGCGATGTTCCTCTACAATGAATACAAGAAATGCGGGCTACTCTCCTTTCGTTACTGGGTAACAAAGAAAAGGCATCATTGTGTGGTGCCGGGAACCTGGAGTTATTTTTCCCCTGAAAGTACACACTGAGAATATTGTTACTCCTCACAGTTCGTTCATTTTATCATGGAAATGACACGTGCTGCTCTTCTTTCACTTTGGTTTTGTGTTTGTGGCCCTGCCATGCTTTCTGTTTCCGCACCATGAAGCATGCTCCCCTGGTTTTGATCCAACGACCTCGTTTTATAGTTTAAAGATCCTGACAGTGTCACAGTCCAATTATCAAGCAGAAGCAATTTTCTGTGTAACGGGGATTGAAATGCACGCATTCTCGTGCTCTGCCTATTTTCCCAGTGACCCTTACTGGGAGCGTCTACTGCTACGGAGGATGGGTGGCCTGTTGCAGAAAAGAAAGGGTATTTTTGTAATAATATTTTCATATTAATATTTAAATAAATATTCTTAAAAGAATTTCAAAAAAAAAATTGATTTTAATTCTTGAAAATAATTTTAATTTCAAAGATTCCAATTGGAAAACAAAAATATACCGAAATATCTTTCACTATTATCGCAATTTGGAGGATAAAATCCAACAAAATTGATTTTTTTTATTTTGAATCAAATCAAAATTAAATCAAAGAATTAAAATGGAACTGAATCAAATTAAAAAATTAAATTAATGGGTTTTGTTATTGTTAAAACCCAAGCCAAAAAACTTTCATTAAAATTTGATTTTTTAAAAAAAAATAGTTGTTTGATTATATATTTGATCTTGATTTTTCTAGTTTAATTTTCCAGTTTTGTTTCCAAAATATAAAATAAAAATTGAATTAAACCAATTTTTTTAAAAAAATTTCTTACCGGTTTTTTTGTTTGAGATCTCAAATTGTTATTTTAATTAATTTTAGATCATTTTTTATAGATATTGTGCTCCCTGCTTTGCTGGAAAAAGTACTGGCCAAAACGATGGCGTCTAGCTATTGAAACAACAAAAATGCAGCGCTTTACGAACAAGGAGGAAAAAAATAAAAAGTGGGAGTGAAGGTGTCCTGTGCTGTCCTCCCCTCCTATTCCAAAATGATAGCCTAAAATTAATTAACTAATTAACCCTAGAAAAGGTAAAGTAACCTCAACCTTAACATTAATCCAACCACGATCCTTACTCAGGTCAGTAAAATTCATTGAGGCGGGAAACAAGTCCCCTAAATTTTTACCGCCCCCCCCCCCCCCTCCCTCTTCCTTCTCCATTCAATCTCTCACTCCACCTTCTCTCTCCGCAAAATGACAGACGACGAGAAGGAAAAAGGCGTCGTCGTTTTGGACGACGACTCTTATTTGAAATCGGAAATCGAGAAGATTCGGGGACGATGGGAACTCGCTACGGTTCTTAATTTTTTGAGCGTAAAATAAACAAACTGCTCTCATTCTCTCTCTCTGTTTTTTTTTCTTAATAAATATTTCGTGTAAAAAGCTGGAGGTTTCTTTTTTACAGGTTTTTGAGCCAGTCATTGGGGTTGATTTAAAGTTAACGGCTGAGGAGATTGAGAGTGCTCTTGTTGAGCCTAATAAATCACTTGCTCAGCTTCACATTAAGCTATTAAAGGTTTTTTATTTTTATTTTTTATTTATGCTTGCTTTGATTATTATTATAAATAAAATAAAATTAGCGAAGTAATTATCTGGTGTTATACATTTTTAATTATTAACGAAACAATGTTTTTGATTATCATGATGTTTGCAATCAATTGATTCTATCACGATGTATATTTATGATCTGGGTGAAAAATCATGGCACGAATCACGACATAAGATAATCACAGGTTTTGCTTACTGGGCTCACAAATTCAATGGCTACGATTCTTTTTTGTTCTTGTGCCTAAAATATGTTTTTGTAATATCTGGTGTAAATGATTCAAACAAAGGGAATGCGTATTTTGGCTATGAGGGCATTGCATGCTTATCGAGTATTTGTTTGTGTGTTTTCCTTTATTTTGTGCATCGATGTATTTGATGCACCGAGGAAGCTGTGCTGATTTTTAGCATTGAAAATCATGCGTGTGGATGTTATGATAGATAATTGATTCATATAATATGCCATAAAAAGCAAAAGGATAACGCCATATGACATGAAAGTATCACATGGAATCCCACATGAAAGGGCAAATCGAATGGCTATGGACCTTTTGTGTAGTGATAGATGTCATTAGTTTTGTGTACGTAACACTTTGCAAAGTGAGAAGGATTGGTTTTGCCTTCACGTGGTTGGCATTGCGTGCTCTCTAACTTGGAATTTTTTCCATGCGGGTAATATCTTTTTAAGTTTTTTATAAATATGGATTTTTCAACAGGGGATACCGCCTATGAGTAAAACATTGAATGCATCTGATGCTTGGGTGACCGAGCTTTGTAAGAAACTAGCCATGTGGTGGCCACGGGTATGCAGCATTTCAACTTTCAACTGTGTAGTTAGGATTTTCATACAGTTTTGAATTTGTACTTATTAGTTGTGTTCTCCTATTACAGGTCGCTGAAGGCGAGTTACCACTGAAGGCAGCCAAAGGGTATCAAACTACTGAATATTTGTCTCATATCATTTCCTAAAAGATATGTTTTCATTTTTTTATTTAGACTTGCTCAGGTCATGATGGTTTCTTGCTGTTGTGGCTTGTGCAGAGATGAGATGTCTAGATACAAGGAACTAGATCCAGCTAATAGATTGCTGATTTTGAAAGCACTCTGTGAACTCAGAGCTGAAGTAATATGCCTTGCCTTTCTGATTAAAGATTTTTTCTCAAATGTTGGAAGTTGTTATTTGTATTTTTTTGACTGGATGATCTTCTAAATGTTTATATTTCTGATTTCTACTTTTGCGTTCGGTAGGCTTTTAGGGTATTTTATTTTGCACATTCTTGGCTTTTTGAAGCCTTTGTGTTTGTATCTATTAGTGGGTAATCAAGTTCTCTATATAGGTGGATACATTTAAGATGAATGAGCTGTGCAGCTTTTTTCTAGGTTTCCTTGTTAAATCTGTTGTAAGCCATTCTTTCTGTTTACAGCAAAATGACATTGCATCTTATGTTAACGATTCTTTGAAAGATGGAACTGAAATTTCTTATTTCCGGAAAGATAAGATTGGGGTAGATGGAACTGCAACTTCTTACTGGTAATTCTTGAGCATGTTCTGAATTTTATATAATTTGCTGTGCAAAGTGTTGAAAATACTAACTGTGCTCTCAGGTATGATGGAAGTTCTGTCATTGGCCATAGATTATACAAGCAAGTAAACAAGACGGGGGCAAATAGTAGAATGAGGGGTAAAGCATCAAAAAATCAGCCAGCTACCTGTTTCCAATGGGAAATTCTTGCAACCAATCTTGAGGAATTTCAGAAAGTTGTGGTAAGTTTAGTATTCCCCTGTTTCAACAACTGGAAATTTTAGTTTAATTTGTTTCTTGTTGGTATCGGCAGAATGAACTCTCTTCTAGCAAAGTTACTGCACAAGTTGCAGCTGGCAAGACCATTGAAACTGATGTCCTGCCTATTATACAGAAATTTCAGAAGGTAAGCTTATGGGTTTCTCTTATAATTGTTTCTTAGTAGTGTGGGTGTAGTCACAGTTTTATTATGCACAAGTTTATTTATCTTTCACATTGATGGTAAGTAATCTGTCACTGTCATTGTATTCAATAGAAGAAAGATAGGGCCCTCAAACAAAAAGAAAGGCAAGAAAAGCTCCTGAACAGTTTTAGACCCTGCACTGCTGGGGTTACTCGTTCCTGCCGCAGTCGCAGACCTATCAGTTATACATTTGGTATGATGTTATCTTGTCTGTTTTCATTTTCATGATCTGGTTGTGGCATAATCATCTTTTGTTTGTCTTTTGCTTCTATTTCACTGTCTTGCTGAACTACATCAAATATCTAATAATCATATAGAGCCAATTGAACATTTTTAGAATTATGTAACTGCCTCCCTGTTGTGAAGTGCGTTACTGACCTTCTATGGGATCTCAAATCATGGATGAGATGGAGAAAAAAGTCACAAACTGAATGATAATTTTCTTGGTTATTTGGGTTTCTGTTCACTTTAGTTTCTTGTTTGATTCAAACATATATTTTTTTATCTGAGAAACTTGATTGTACTTGTGAATTATTTATAATTAACCTCTTCATTTGCGATCCAATATGCAGATGACTATGATCGTGCTATTGATGAGGCTATAAAAATAACAAAGTAAGACTTGATGAAATTTACTGTCATCACTGCATTTCTATATTTCAAACATACTTGCAACATTCTTTGCTAAACTTGTTCTTAAATTCTTCAACATCTTTGTTTTATGCATTTTGTCCCTCATATTGAGAACGAGAATTCTTGATCTTTTCCATTGCTGACTTCAACTTATAATCCAGGAAAAGGAAAACAATTGAAGAGCAGAGCAACAATGGCAAACATGTTAAGCAGGAAAAAAATACTTCTAATGGGGGTTCAAATATGGGCACAAATTCAAAAGAAAGTCATGGTGAAATAGGTGATTCAGGCATGAGTGCAGACTCCAAAGATAATATCGAGAAGGGAAGCTTCTCAGAGAGTGAAAATGAAAGTGACAAGCTTCATGAAGCGGATGATGATGATGATGATGATGATGATGATTATGATAGCAAAAGGGATCATGATAATGGGAGTGGATCCGACAAATCTGACAAAGAAAATGAAAATTTTGGTGACAAGAACATTGCTCGGAAGTTTGGTTCTCGTTGGAGTTCAAGACTGGCTGGAGTTGCAAGCCATCCTGCCCTGGAAGCTGGAAACTTGTGTAAAAAGAGTAGGTTGAGACAAAGACCCACTCGTAACTCTGCCCTTGACTCTAATAATGTGCTTGATTCAGACGATGAAACTTTGACAAAACATACAAACAGAGAGATATCTGGACATGAAGACTCGCCTCCAGTTTCTAATTCAGATGTGGTCTGTGACAGTTAAAGCTATCAAGTGGAATCAACATGCAAGTGATTTTCCTTGAAATTTTTGTTGAGCGAGGAAATATCTTCACAGAAAGATATCTTGAAGTCAGTGCTGGTGAGAAGCAAGTTTTGAAAATGTGCTAATCCCTGTATTCCATATTGGAATCCAAACTCTAGCTTGCAGCCCGTGCCTTTTGTTAGAATTTCTTAAGAGGAAGATGCCACGTACAGAGTTTTAAAGCTACCACTAAGTTGGCAATGGCAGATTTCGTAACCTATGTAAGTTAATTTCTCTGCTTAAATGCAATCGGTTCTCTGTTTAACCGGGATTGTATACAATCCTTTGATGTTCCCTCTCTAGTATCCAAGGATATCTTATGTATAATTAACTTCCGAATGGCTTGTGAAAAATAAAAGGTAGTAAGATAATTGGAAACATGGGATTTCTCTAATTTTAGGGCTTTCAGATTGATACAATCACCGTGTAGCTCTAACGTGTAGTTCTAGAATAGTGGGCAAATTTACTTTTTTGACAGGCCCCCAAAAACCCTAATCTTTTTCTGATAATTAGCAGGGTTCAGAACATCACTTGAATGCGGCACTCATTCTCCTCCTAATAGAGACAGCATTGCTTTTTTAACAGTGCTGAAGGTTGAAAGTTACTTCCATTATATAGCCAAAAGGTTAAGCTGACCTTCAAAATGAACCCCAAAATAGGGCCTAATTGTAAAGAACAAACTTAAAACGATGGATTGGAGAGATGATTCAATGTGTCAAGGACAGATACAGTGGTTTGATACAAAACTCAATAATAGATTAGAGAAAAGGTGCCAATTTGCTCGTAGCTCAACTGGTATTACTTGTATAAAAAAATCTTGAACTAAAAGCAATTATCTTCTCTTCCCAGCATTCTGCACACACGACTGAGCCTGACCCTGCACAGCTTCTATCTTCACGTTTTTCAAATCCTGGCCGACGCCTGTCAGATTAAAGCTCCTTGAATTCAAGCCCAGCAAATTAATCAGCTGCAAAAACAGAGCAAAAAAGAGCATGTTAAAGAGATGAACAGCTGAAATGTGTGTTTTGACGTGGAGAAAAGAGACATGGATTAAGAGTGCTCTCAGTAAGACTTGCATTTGGATCAGAAAGTTCATGGGATATCTGTTCACATCTTATTATTAGTCTCCTAAGATTAGGCAATCCCCTGAGGAAGGAGGCTATGGTTGGGATTTGGTCTGCAAATGAACCATCGGTTAGTAGAACCAAGTTCTGTAACTTCTTGAAAACTATCGGAGAATCATTCTGCATAAAGAAAATCTGCAACATCAAAAAAGCCTATGCTCATCAGTCCTCAGAAAAAAAGAAAACAAAAAAGGTAATGCTATGTGAAGAAAAACAGGAACAGGAACAGGAACAAAAAGTATAAGGAAGTACCTCAATAGGCCACGTGTTTATACTCAAGAATCTGGCTTCACTTAAACACTGAAGGAACTTGGCAGCACAATAAATTAAACTCTTTGAATGCTTGCACCGACGATCAGATTCCTCACTTCTATGCCGACAAGTAGGCTTAATATGAATTCTTGCGTTCAATAGCGACACCATGCCCTGGTTCAGATAACTAAAATCTACGGGATCTCCAGTCCACCATAAATCCTTGAGTTTGGGAGCAGAAATCGACAAAGGAAATTCATATGAATAAGCGTCTGATGAGCTTACATTCAATGCCTCAAGGTTTTCAGCCTTCATAATAATGCGTCTGCAGGGACCGGCACCTACTTTGATCTCTTTTTTTGGCTTGGAGTATTGGGATCCAATTTCCGGGGAGCTAAATTTGCACTCGGATAGAGTTAAACCTCCAAGGGAAGAGCTTTTGATGTTCAGAAAGCAAACATTTGCAAACCTGCAGCTGCTAATCATGGCATGGATAAGAGATGGACAATCAACCAGGAGTTGGCATGCTTCAAGGAAATTAGACCCACAGACTTCAAGAGTTTCAAGAGACTCACAATCTATCTTACAAACAAAAAATCTGCCAAACTCAGAGTCCTGGACTGTCAGATTTTCCAGAGATTGACAATTAAGGTTAACATGCCACAAGGCTTTAAATTGGCACCTGGATATTGTCAAGACCTTGAGAGATGAACAAGATATGTTAAATTTTCCATCAAAGAAACTATTTGGAAATCTGCAATCAGTTATTTCCAGCTCTTCAAGAGATGAGCTTGTCATAGTGAGATCACTGATACCATCAACATTCTCAAGAGTTAACCTTTTAAGACATTTACACCGATCCGAAATTCTTTGTCCAAAATATTTATCCCCTATTGTTACTGAATCTAGCCATAAGTCCTTGAGCCAGTCAAACCCTAGTATTTGAAAACTGAACCTTCCCATCTGCAAATTCAATTTCAAAGCCCTCAAAGATTCACATTTATAAACACAATCCGGAAAAGAATAGCCTCTTAACGAATCTACATGGACTAGCATGTCAAGTTCCTCAACACCACACTTTGTAGCAACAGTAACCCATGAATTAACAACACTCCCTCCAATATCAAACCTTCTTAGCTTGCAAAACCAATGAACAAGCAAACGTATTAACCCTTCTCCAGTCTTTTCGCGCGATCGCAGAACTTTATCGACATAAGAGCAGAAATCAGTATACCTTGTTCTTAAACAGCTATGATCAGAACCAGAATCAAAATCCGCAACAAAATTCAAGTAAGGGCTGGAGGAGCATAGTTTTTTAAACCTTTTCGATACTAAACCAAGACGTGCAGTATCATTAGCTCCAAGGAAGGAGAATATATGATAAATAACTTGGTCTGGAAGACCACTCAATCTATCATGCGTACAAGCAAGGATACGAGTGTCTTGATCAGAGCTCATTGCCATCGACTTAAATGGACTTTCCATGCACCTCAGTGGATAGAATCAACAAAAACAACAGCACCCACTGAATTAAAATAAACGCAAATCCTAACATCAGTAAAGAATCAAGATTATAAAGAACAAGATACAAGAAAACAATCAAGTTCTACATACACACGCATAAAAGAGATAGTGCTATAATTTCATGAGAAAAAGAAGAGAAGCACCTGAAGCTGCTGGTGTAGACCTTGTTCGAGCGAGCTAAATTTCTAAGATGGTGATCTTTGTTCGAAAGTTTTCGTGTTCTAGCGCAACCCATATACCTCTGTAAGGTTTTTTATTTTTATTTTTAGTTGCATTGGAATATTCTTTGGGTAGAGGAGGAGGCAAGGGAAGTCACCTTGAGGTTTCTAGGATTTTATTGTATACGACAGGTGACTTGACCACGAAGCCCAAAAGAAAGGGGAGCGCGTTCAATTCTTGAGTGAGGGCTTATAAGGATGTGGTATTTTTTTTTTTCCATGTAGATGATGAAGATGAAAAGAAATATGTTTTTTTAAAAAAATTTTAAATATAAAAATTTATTTTAAAATTAATTTTATTTTTTCAAGGAGAGAGAGGGACTCGTAGGGCTGAGCTTTAAAAAATCATTTATAACTTTTTTTTTAACAAGCGTTTACCAATGCGTTTAAAAAATGTTTTTAAAAAAATTTGATTTTTTTATTTATTTTAAATTAATATATTTTTAATATTTTTAAATTATTTTGATATGCTGATTTCAAAAATAATTTTAAAAAAATAAAAAATATATTATTAACATACTTTTCTAAATAAAAAACACTTTAAAAAACAATTACAATTCACAACTACACTTTCAAATTCATATACATGCTGAAAATAAAGTGTTCATGCTAAGGTTACTATATTTACCTTAAACCCACCTACAGGCTAATAATTAAAGAGTGCAAAAATATACTCACAATAATTTGAAGCATCACCAGCCCCAACGGTTGACCTGAACGTGTTTATATTTTGTATTTATCTATTTTGGGAATGTAAACGTCTTTGCTAAGATCTAAAATATTTTAAAACGCTAATTTTAAGGTTCGATGCATGAGTTTAAAAAATCATGATTTTATTTTACCAGAAATTAATAATTATGATTCATGAACTCCTCCTCAATGTCTGCTCAACAACCCAAGATGAACTCATTGAATAATTTAATTCATACCTACCGAGGAAATTAGTTGATATCAAAGGGAAAAATGAAGTTTTTTTTTCATAATTAATTACCTCTCTAAATTTAATATAAATAGACATGATTTAATGATCATGTAATGGTAATTTTCTTCAATGAAACATTTTCGAATTCCAATAACTATAATCTATTGAATAATTATACAATAAAGGAGAATTACCTGTGTTGCTTGGCACAAATAATATATTTTTACATAATATTTTTTTAAAGTATTTTTTACTTCTAAATATATTAAAATATTTTTTTTAAAAAAATTATATTTATTTTTCACATCATCACATTAAAATTAATAAAAAATCTATCAATTTAATATTTTTTAAAATAAAACCACTATTGAAACACATAGAAAAATAGAAACCACCACACTCTCGAGCACTAACAAAACCCAAAAAAATAATCTTAAAATCCAGAATCCTTCATGAAGAAGGAAGTCATATTATACTGTTAAAAGGGTTTAATAGCCACGAGAAAGAAAAAGCTTCAATACAAAAAAAAAAAAAAAAAAGGAAAAGAATTCAAACTATACGCCTTTTGTACCACGTTAAAGCATCCAGCTCATTTCAGTACTCATCTGTCTCCCTTTTTCTCCCATCCATGGAACAGATTGCTTTCATGTTGTGATGACAGGGGACGCTCATTACTCTGTGATTTTACTTTAAAAGAAGTCAGATGAGTTTTTGGAGATTCTTTTTTTAATTTTCTTACAGGATACTTTCATAATTTTTTTAAACACAATACTAGTTCTTTTCAGAGTTCGTAACGATCCCTTATAAAAAATATATTTTTTAAAAATCAAACTTGTATTTTTATTCTTTTAAAAATATAGCTGCGTAGACTAACACTTCATTGCTAACATGATAATAATTCTTTATTTGGGTATTTTTTTGAATTTCTAAAATCTTTGTTAACGATGCAGCCTTTCGATATAATGATATTGAAATGCGAAGGCTGTTTGCATAAAAACCATTTGACCAGGCGATGGATAATTTAAATTTGTCAAGGGTCTCACACCAGAAAAATAATACTGATACATTTCTGCTGGCAGAGAAGGGGTTCGCTCGACGTTTTTAGAGCAACTTGCATATTAATATTATTTCCCTTCTCTGCAATCCGTCAGGATGATTGCAGCCAAAAAAAAAATAAAGGGAAAGAAGATTAGATTGTCAAGCCATGTATTTATGCTGGATTAGCCAGCTATAAATCAACACCGACATCACTTTTATGCAGTTGTTATCGATATTTTTCCAATTAACATGACTATTTCCATGTTAATAATCTTACATAGAATATACTAGAAGGCTGATATTTTTATGTTTTCATTATAGGCAGATAATGACGCAGCCCAATTTCTGAGCGGCCCAAACAAGTCATTGGGCCTCTTTCCTCTTCTGAAAGAGGAGAGGTGGTGTGGCTGAAAGAAAATGTCTTTACAATGTAAAGTTACTATGCTTTCTTATCCATGGCTTGCATGTTTTTGTTAGCATTTTCGTTTGTTGAGGGGTGGAGGTATTCGAGGCGATCTATGGCGTGGATGTTTTTGATGGCTTTTTCGTTTGTTGAGGGGTGCTGGTACTTGAGGCAATCTATGGCTTGCATGCTTTTTATAGCATTTTCGTTTGCTGAGGGGTGGAGGTATTTGAGGCAATCTAGCATAT
>Ga0325410_1000523_pt1 | contig 40185 bp, 16 predicted proteins | sample PopdelMetagenome_16_FD_206182 | JGI IMG/M metagenome (GOLD analysis project Ga0325410, IMG submission 206182) | Populus deltoides microbial communities from Bellville, Georgia, United States - Xylem-PdIQD-R3 | ecosystem: Host-associated > Plants > Phyllosphere > Stem > Wood/Secondary xylem...
CAAGTTTTTGTTATTGTTTTTCTCAGTCGTGGGGCTCCCTGGACTTGCTTTGAAATGGAGACAACAACAGCTATTCTTTTGTGGCTCTCAGGACTTGCTTTATCGGATGAAAGTTCTTGGAGATAATTATTTTAGAATACTCTAAAACGTGTTTATAGCAGTGTTTTTTTTTTGTTTTTGTTTTTTCTTTTTCTTTACATATAATATATTACTGGTCGCACAGTCCACAGGGAAACACTTGATTTTTTTTTTAATGCTTATGAATTTTTTTTTGTGTTTTTTTTCTTTAATGATTTTTTTGTTTAATTTAATTTGTTAATGTGAAATTTTTTTATTTAGTTATAGTATTTTTATTAGACGGATTTCGGGTTTGACGAGTTGACCTGAATTTTTTTTGTTTTTTTAATCAATTTTTTTCGTTTGACCCATCGATTTTTTTTATTTAGTTATCAAACTTTTATGACGCGAATTCCAGGTTTGATGAGTTAACCTGATTTGACAGGTTAACTCGGTTAATTCAGATTTTTTTTCTTTTTCCTCATTGGTAACATGCTTATGTCTTTTGTTTGTTTTTTTTTTAATTAATTTTTTTCGTTTAGTTTAGGTTGTTAATGTTCACATTTTTTTCTATTTCTTTTAATGATTTTTTTTTAATTTAGTTTGTTAATGTGAAAAAAAAAATTTATTTAGTTATCATACTTTCATGACACGGATCTCAGGTTTGACGGGTTAACCTAGTTTAACGAGTTAACCTCAATTTTTTTTTCCTTTTTAATCATTTTTTTGTTTAGTTTAGTTTGTTAATTTTTTTTTCGTTTGACCCATCGATTTTTTTTTCTATTTAGTTATCAAACTTTCATGACACGAATCCCAGGTTTGACGGGTTAATCTGATTTGATGGGTTAACTCAGTTGATTCAGATTTTTTTTCTTTTTCCTCATTAGTAACAGGCTTATGTCTTTTGTTTGTTTTTGTTTTTTATTATTTTTAATTAATTTTTTTCGTTTAGTTTAGGTTGTTAATGTTCAATTTTTTTCTATTTAGTTATCAGATTTTCATGACACAGATCCCGGGTTTGACAGGTAACCTGGTTTGACGGGTTAGCCCGGTTAATTCTGGGTTAACCCGTCAATTTTTTTTTCTATTTAGTTATCAAACTTTCACGACACGAATCCAGGGTTTGACGGGTTAACCCAGTTAATTCAGATTTTTTTTCTTTTTCTTCATTAGTTTTTTTTCTTTCTATTGGTTTTTTTCTTTTTAATTAATTTATTTAATTATCATACTTTTATGACATGACTTTGCAGCCAGATCCATATCCAAGGCTATTGAGTCTGGTATTAGAGCTAGACCTAGACCTACTGGGTCATGCAAGTTTAATATTATTATTATTATTATTATTATTATTTTTGGATCAGATATTATAACTAAACCCAAAATTTTTGGATATAACTTTACAGAAAGACCTAACACTTTTAAATATTAATTTTTTTATATATTTTTTATATAAAAAAATTATTTCACGGCATCACACGGGGTTATGTGACTAGTATACTGTAAACATTGAGGAAAAAGTCCTGCTCACAGCAACAGTGCTTCCTGGGCAGCACTGTTGCGTTTGAGTCAAAATACCTGTTCACTACAACAGTGCTTTTTTTTGTGGCTCTCAGGACTTGCTTTATCGGATGGCTCTTTCTGATAGGATTGGTTTTTTATGTGGCTAGGCTAGGCTAGGCTAGGCTAGGCAGGTTCTCTGTCTTTCTCCTCTGTATATGGATGCTCAGCTTGCAATTCTCTCGGCGGACAAGCTTTTTTAATTTCCAGGAATTAAGGGTGTAACTTGCGTTTGACAGTACCTGAAGAGGTTGCTTAAGATAGGTTGGAGGGAGTGCGTTTCTGAGCCTTTTAAACTGATAGGCATTTAATGCATGTTGAGGCTGGCATTAAAATTTGGTTTAAATTTTTTAAATCAAATCATAATTTTTATTTATCATTCGGATAGTTTTTTAATTTGTTAAATTGATCTAGTCACGTTGAAATAACCTTATTAAGGGTTAATTTTAAACTTGAACTAGAATCAACCTTATTACGGGTTAATTTTAAACTTGAACTAGAAAAAAAATCGGGTAAAAAGATTCCAAGATTGATCTAACAAATTAAATTTAATAACAGTGTTAAATAAATTTAATAACAATATGAACATGTTTTCAATTTTTTTTTAATCCGATCCATGGCATTATTGTGGCTAGTAAACTAGTATAGTATATTGTTAAAAAGAAAGATAGGAAATGGAAAGACTCCATTGAAAAGAGATGCATCATCCGTCTGGCGTTTTCTGACGCTGTATTATCTTATCATAGATAATCATTCGGCCAATCCATAACTGTGAACACTCCAACCAGCCAAGCAACCATCCAGAACCAGAGGTATTATTGTATTCACCCTCCATTTCCAATAATCATTTTCTTATATAGATCTATCTCTGTCTCTCGTATTTCAATTTGCTGCCTGCTGCAACTGTTCTATTCTGATTATTATGTTATTCATTTTTTTTTTCAATTTAAGAAAAATGAAGCTTGGTTTCTGTGGGAGGGAAGGAAAACGAATTCGATTTGTTTTCTGCTTTACGTTTGCTCCGCCTTAATTTGCAATCTTTGCCTCGCCGGCTGTTGCCTGTTTGCTTTGCATAAACAGAGTTTCTTGTTCTATGAACTTCTCAACCCTTTCTTAAATTTATTAATTCAAAACCATTGATTTTCTTTCTTTCTTTCTTTCCAACGAGAAAATAACTTTAGATTTTGGTTTCATAAGCGAGAATTGTTTCTAAGGGAAGGGTGAGTGCTTCTGCTCTTTTTCATAGCTTCAATTCTCTGTAAATCAAACTCGGATTTTGGTGGATTGGACTGGTGTTTCTAAAATATTGTTGTTGTTCTATGTATGTGTGTGTGTGTGTGTGTGTGTGTGTATATATATATATATCTGATTGTTAATGAAGCAACTGGAAAATGCTTCCTCATTACATTGCTCAGGGAGGATTTCTTTTTTTCTTTTGCTTTGATACTCTTACAATTGTCGCGCAATTGTAGAATTCCAACCTGGTTTTTATGCACCCGTGCACTAGGTTTTATTACCATGTGAAAATGGCAATGCAAAATCTTGCTGGCAGATTGCAGATTAACCTCAAGCTTATATGGGCTTTTAAATCACTCTGGAAACTTCGATGAATCGTATTTGGCTTTTACTTAAAGGTTTGGTGAAGTCCGGAATTGGGTTATGCAGTATATATATATATTCATGGCTGGTGTTACACGGGGATGCTTGTTCTTGGTGCGTTTGTGTGTTGCACTGGTTATTATTTGCTGACTTGGAATTCAACGCTCTACTCATGGTATTCCTTTCAAGCTCATTTATTTTCGCAGCAGAATGATGTGTCTTGATGTTACAGGAATAGCAGCAGACTGGTATTAATTTTATGGATAAGATATCTTCTGGCAAAGAGGTTCATGAGGAGGAAGTAGCAGCAAGGGAGTCGCTCATACATATCTCGGACTTGTTGCCGGAAAACTCAAACAGCACTGAGGGGCCGAGTGAAGTGAAAGATTATTCTGATGGAACAGAAAAGTATAGATCTGAACTGATCTCCATATCCAATTCGCAATCACCAGATATCAAAGGCCTACCAGTTCCACTTGGAGAACCGAGCGATTAGCCTGGACAGCAGGTTCTCTTATGCTACCAGCTTTTCCTTTCTGTGCCTTTTTTTCTCCCCGCAGCTTCCATGTAATCGGATGCTTACAGCTGAAATGATACATCGTCAGTGTACTTGCAAAGACTGCAGTCTACCATTGCCTCATGACTCCGGTGCATTTCTAGAAGTTATTCTTTATAATATTTATGATATTTATGGTATAAAGACATGACATTGGAAAATAAGTATTTTTTTCCTCTCTAACACTCTTGGCCAAAAGTTTTGTTCGAATAATACAAGCTAAAAAAACTATTTGAAAAATAATATAAATTTTATAAAAACATGATTGGAAATAACAATTTTAATAAAGACGTGATTGAGAATAACAACTTTAACAAATACTCAATTGAAAATGATGATTTCGACAAATAAAAAAGAGTCAAACCCCAAATTAAACCTAACTCTAACCCCAAATACAAACCCTAAACAATACCCTACCCCAAACCATAACCCTAACTCTAAAAAACAAACCCTAAATCCTAAAATTAATAGTTAACCCTAAAAACAAACATTAATCTAAATCTTTTGGGTTTTTTAGCCCTTTTTTATCTTCTTTTTTTCAATTCCACATGGGTTTTTTTAATTGAATTTTATCCTTTAATATTAGGTTGATAACAAACCCTAAGCAAACCAAAAGAAAAAAAAACCAAAAGATTTTAAGGAAAATTATATCGAGTCTCCTATAGTTTGATTATTTTTTTTTCTTTGCCTCTATGTTTTGGAAAATTATATTTTACATCCTAAATTTTAACAACTTTATAACACTTTACATCCCAAAAAAACATCAACAAAAAATGTTGAATTATTTACAAGTTTTTCATTATATTCTATTTAACGATTAAAATACCCTCATGATAATACTATTGCAATTTTTTCATAAAAAGAAACTAGCCATCACCCTCACAATTTTCTCCATTTTCTCTTAGATTTCTAAGAAGAATAGAACACAACAAAGCTTGAACGAGTTCAACGAGTCTTGATACACGTTGGGTGGAGAGAAAATGACGCAGGACAACAAACAAAAGAATTAAAGCCGGGAAAAGAAAGAAGCTTTTAGAGAAGAAGCTGAGAAGAGAAAGCAAAGAAAGAGAAGAAAAGGGATTGGAGATATGCAAAATCTGTAAATTTTTATTAATCATTAAAAGTCCCTTAACATTTAGAAAAGTGAGATATAAATACTAAAACCCTAGCTAGAACAAGCGTTTAGACTTATAGTCCACTAAATAAAATACCCAACAATAATTAAATCAAACCTAACAAATAAAACCAAATTAATAAACCTTAACTAAAAGTTCATATAAATTAAACCCAAAAACATAAGTTAAAGCCCAATCTCTCAATTGTTTGGGCTATCCTCCATCGTCTATGATCATTCGCGTGCATAAATAATATTTCGGGTTTGGTGTCCCCATCAATTCTCCTGGGGTTGGAAGAACTCGACCCCGTAGAGTATAAGCCAAGGTGACTCCGATAACGCTCTCAAAGATAAAGATCAAGCTGTTGCGATGTCTCTCTAATAATCCAAGTATAGTCTGAATCTGGTCATCGAGCCCATATACTGGGATTTGCTGAAGTTCACCATTCCTGGTAAAAACAACTTGTTCATTCAAAGTAGCATTAATATGTTTCTTTTATTCCAAATATATGGATAATGAGGTAGGGGTATCAAAAGGAGCATCAGGGATAGGCTGTACTTTATAAATACTGAGGTCTTTCAAGTTAAAAATAGAGCTAACATCAAAGTTTAATGGCAATTTAATGATATAATTATTTGATTTAATCATTTACAACACTTTGAATGGTCTAGCACTACTTACTTGCAATTTATGATCGGTTTCCAAAGGACACCGTTCAGGTCTAATCTGTATCATGAAATAATCTCCAACATTAAAAGCATCATGATACTTAAGTAAATCAGCTCGAAATTTATATTGTTCATTACTTGCTTGAATTTGTTTCATGATCTCAATATGCAAATTATGAACCCTACATGGTAACGAATCAGTTGACTTAGACATCCTATCGTGAGGAGATATGGGAAGGTGTTCTATAGGATTCTCAGGTTTGTAATTATGAACATTAAATGATTGAGGGTGTGGAATGAGACAAACATTGTTTGAAACCTGTGTAGATATGGTATGGACACAATCAAGTAAACTAGGATTATCTTCATCTTTCTCATCACGTGCATGTGGTAAGGGGTCAAAAAGCTCAACATATTGCTCTAAACTTATGATGTGATGGACACCAAGCATGTGGGATGAGGAATCAGGTATTTTAGGAGGACTAATATCATGAGACTTTTCTAAGACCATACTCATCTCTATAGGCGATTCCACTGAAGAGTTCCCTAAAACTTCCTCTACCATTAAAGCAGACATATCAGACTCTTTCTTAACCTCATTCTCAATCTCATGTGGACTCATTGTGTTGGGTCCCTCTTCTTGTACATCCTCTTCATCTAGGTCACTAAAATCCTTAAGATTAGGCTCATACACTTCAACACTACAATATTCCTCTTTACCTATATCCTTATGTTTTTGGATGACTATGGGTTTCGAGGTGCAATCTAAAGAGATATGACTAAAACCTAAACAATTAATACACTTAACCTTTGAACTCACCTTAGACACTTCATTGACAACTCGTTTACCCTTATCTTTCTTACAAAGTTGGGCGCTACTAGGATTAGGTCTGTAGGGTGGAGCACCTAACAAAGAATCACTACTTCTGAATTGGGACCTAGTAGGGATACTATAAGAGCCCTGACGATTCATCCTCTGATTCTTCGTGACCAACTTGTAATCTTGAACTAAGGTATAAGCTTAGGTAGATACACTTTGAAATACAACTTCTCTTTTAAGATCATCATTTAAGCCTTTACAAAATCTACGCAAAATCATGGTTTCATTCTCTCTTATAGCACATCTAATCATGTAATCGTTAAACTGCGTTATATACTCATTGATAGACTTATTCCCTTGTTTTAGATTGTTCCATTGGTCTAAGAGTTTATTCCTATAAGATTAGGGTAGGTACTTCTCCTGAAGTTTTTGTTTCATTTTGATCCAATCAGTTATAAGATATTTACCTCTCATCTCTAAACAATCCTCAACATCTATCCAATAAATTTTGGCTTCATCAATGAGTTTCATCTTAGCAAATCTAACTTTTCTATTATCAGACAATTTATGTCACTCAAAGAATCTATCCATATTACGAATCCATATATCAAATATCCAAGGGTCATGACGACCGTAAAAAATAGAGACTTCTATTTTGTTAGGACTCAAAACTCGCTCATCAAAGTCATCGTGTTTAGAGTAACCTAAATGATAGTCATATTGGTGGCGCTCAGAGTGAACTTGTCCATAATGATTATTCTTGTGATATTTATTGGTCTTTGAATGTCTTATTCGAAAACTCTCTTGGGGCTCAATTCTTCTAAACATGTTGATCACCTAAGTTTGCAGTTCCCTTTAAATGGTCGTAAGAGTATCACTAAAGGTTGAGTCTACAGTAAGTGTAAACTTAAGATTGGACACTAGATAATCATGACACAAATGCATGCAACATTGAGATCACAAATGGTTCTTGCAAGTAAAATCACAATACAAAAATAAAGCTAACTTTTTTTTTATGAAGATTAATCAAGAACAAATTATGCCAGAAAAATTATAAGCACGCAATACTAAACCTTTTAAATGTAAATAATTAATCAAATAATGCTCACAGCTTTTACTAGCTTCAGCAAACTCAACAGATAAAATGCAAAATGAGATTTTTTTTTCTAGACACAAAAGTAATATTAGTGATAATTTTGAATATCAAGTGCAATACCAAAATAGTAAAATCAATAAATTAAAAAGTAGAGTAATTTACTGATCAAGATTCAAATAATTGAATTCGATCATGGATGGATCTCTTTGGATCATGCAAGCTGTTGTTGATGCCGTCGTGATTTCCTGAATGACTTCCTTTTGATGCTTTCACTTTTCATTTTTTTTTTCTCTCTGTTTACTGTCTCTTTTCACTCTTTTGTTTTTAGCAATTTTTTTTTTCTACTGTCACTTTTTTTTTTTTTTTGTCTACTGTCACTTTTTTTATATATATAAATCAATATAAAACAAAGTTACAGATTGAACCAAAGAAAGGGAATAATAATAATAATAATAATAATAATAAATTAACTAATAAACAAATGAATTCTTAAACCCATGATTTGGGTTTCTATGACAACTCCATGACAGAAGACTTCCCGTGGTGATGGAGCTGTTGTGAAGGAGCTGGTGGCCGCAGAGAGAGTGGTGTGGCATGGCTGTCTGGATTAATGGTTGCTGCTGATGTTGAATTTGGCTGCTGGAGAAGACGATCTGATATGGCTGCTAGTTTGATCCGTTGAACTACTGTGATGGCATGGCATGGCATGGCATGGCTGAGGCGTTGGAGGGGAAGTGCTGGACTGGATCTGTGGTAGCTGCAGCGTGGCTGATTACGTGATAGTATTTGCTGACTTGGCGCTGACTAGGCCGATGACATGTCAAGGTTAATTATTTTTTTCCTTGAGAGCTTCTGTTTCCTTGCTTCCTTGCCTTCTGTAATTCGTTGTTGCTGCTGACAGCGATGGCGCAAGAGAACGTGTATCTGTGATTTTGCTTGGGATCGGTGGTGCGAGGAAAGGAGTTGTGGTGTCGCTGCTGGGTGGCAGGCCTGTTGCTACGTGGATCTGTTGTTGCTGCTGAGGACGACGACACTATGGACCAGGGCAGATGAAGATCTGTTGCGCTGCCTGCCTTTGCTGCGGTGAACCACAAATCAGTGATGGCTGTGATGGATTTTGTGGGTGGCTGGTGGATGAGTTGTTATAGATTCTGATCTGTTGCGGTGGAGGCGCTGCGGGGGCTGTTGTGGAGGCCAATCTGTTCAGGAAGATGAGCAGTTTTTGATGATGAACAATGTAAAATGTTGATTGCGGGGTTGTTTGCTGGTGGAGACAATTAACAGTGTTTTTTTTATCAGAACAGTAATTTTTTTTTTTTAACAGTGAACAATTTTTTTAGGTCAAACCACGTCTAGGGTTTAGCATAAACATTATGGATCGTTTGATTGTAAGAATAATTAAAATCATGGATCTAATATCAAATTTGACACGGGACAACAAACAAAAAAATTAAAGCCGGGAAAAGAAAGAAGTTTTTAGAGAAGAAGTTAAGAAGAAAAAGCAAAGAAAGAGAAAAAAAAGGAATGGAGATATGCAAAATCTGCAAATTTTCATTAATCATCAAAAGTCCCTTAACATTTAGAAAAGTTGGATATAAATACTAAAACCCTAGCTAGAACAAACGTTTGGGCTTATAGCCCACTAAATAAAATACCTAACAATAATTAAATCAAACCCAACAAATAAAACCAAATTAATAAACCTTAACTAAAAGTTTATATAAATTAAACCCAAAAACATAAGTTAAAGCTCAATCTCTCAATTGTTTGGGCTATCCTCCATCGTCTATGATCATTCGTGTGCATAAATAATATTTTGGGTTCGGTGTCCCCATCAAAAAAGCCTAGTTGTATAATAACAACAAACATTAATTGATACTGAGAAATAAGCATCTAAGTACCTGATAGGTTTTAATTGAGATAAAGAAATGAGAAGCAGAGTGCTGGATTTTTTGCTAGTGTATACTATAGATATAAGCAGCCATCTACTTGAACAATATATCTCTAAGCTTAAAATATATAAAATAACTTGAACTTATGTTACTGCTATTATAGAGTCCTTACCTTTTCAGGAAAACTCTTAAAACTCCTCTCACTATTTAGGCATGTGTTCTAAAACTATAGATTTTTTAGATAGATTAGACTCTACTAATAGATTCTCTCTAAAAAAGGTTGCTAGTCTTGTCACCAACACATTCAGATCAGTTTCAATGAAACCTATTGTACCTTGGATAATAGAACAAGATTAAGTGAACCCTTAATTCCACTTTCTTAAATCATTTCATTTTTAGGATTAGTAGAGTTCACAATGTAAGGTGCATATTCAAAACTTGAAATACCTATTTCCACACTAGGTCTTGTTTCCACTCTCTTTGTTAAATGTTGGTTATCTACACTTAGTTATGAAGAATGGATTTGATACCTTCACACATGGAGTTCTTTTATCAATTTTCCCTTCCCTTTTTCTCTCTTTATTTCCTCTCCTGTTTTAGTTTTTCAAGGGATATTTATAGGGTTTCAAGCTAGGATTTTTTATGGATTTAATCAAATATTGATCCTCATTCATCAAAGATTGGTCTTCTGATCAAATATTAACAGTTGGAACCTCTATACTTCAATGATTTTAGGATGATGGTTCTGTAACAAACTCAAGAGTGGGTTTTTTTTATTATCAAACTTAGAAGTCAATGTGAGGTGTTTTTGGTCCCCTAATCTTAAGAGAAATGTTTTAAGTCTTTGATAAGAAACCTTTAGGAAGTTCCTAAGCGTGAACACACGAAACAATTGGGTGGTTTTGCACCAAAGTGTATCTCAGTCAAGGCTGACTGAGTTGATCAATTTGAGGCTTCGTCAGAGCAGTTTCGATGTAAACATCATTGGAAACCATTAAACTTGGTTGAGGAAAAGCATACCTTTCATTTAGATCCATCCTTACTCAATTTAGAAGTTTGTAGCTCCACCTTCATTCATTTGAAAGTATCAATTTGATTAGCCTAGAATTTGAAAATGTAGTGATGGTTGGTCGGAGACAAGATGTTGAGTTTGTTGAAGAAAATAGAATGTAAGTGTTTGACGAGAGTAGTTGATCTTTGTAAAATGAGTGTTTCTCAGTTGAATAGTGGTGGTTACAACTCCATAGGTGATCAAAGACGCCACATTCATTCGTCTAAAGTTGCCTACTCGATCAGCTAAAACTACCGAAGAAGAAGCTAAACAGTGGCTGAATGACGCTTTGTCCAAGTTAAACCCTAAAATTAGGGTTTTTTAATTTGAAATTTGGCAAACTTCAATTTAGTTCATGTGTTTCCAATTGCTTTCAATTGCACTCATAATTGCCTCCCAAACTTTTAATTTCATACAATTCCTGTAACAACCCCAAAATTTTCCAACAATATATTTTGAAAATTCATGATATTTTTTTTTTCAAAAAATTTCAGCAGAGTTTCCCCTAATTTAGCATATCCCAAGTTATCGACAAAATCAACATCAGTCCCTAATCAATCATTTCCACAATTCAATGTTCTTATTATACTCCAACATATCTTAATCAACAATATTTCACTTTCTCTAACATGTCAACGCAACAAATAATTATTTTGCGAAAATAAAGAGTTATCTTAACCATGATACACAAACAATAGATTATAGACTTAGTATACTTCCTTCAATCATATATAATCTTTTAAGTATTGTTTATCACAAATAATATTAACTACATACTTATATATATATCACCATTATAATTAGAAAATATTTACACAACATAGTACAAGTTAAATAAGCTAGTCCATTTAAATTCATACATACACAACATTATAATCTTCAAAATATACAGATGGAAATGTTATTATCAACAATTTACATATCCAAAAGATTTACTGATAATAGAAGTAAATTCTAAAACTACTATGAGGCACGGTATTGAGATGAACATGCATAATGATTTAAAAGATAATCATGGTTAATTAGAGCATTTACATTTGCATTAACATATAAATATATACATTAGTTACTCACAAAATTTCCACATTTACTATTATCTTCCAAGTACTATTCACAAATTAATAATCCAAAATTCAAACATGTCCACATCATAGAACTTCAGTTCCAAACCAGCACAGCTGAACTACCAGCTGCCCATTCACATGGCACCAGTTCCATACTAGGATAATTGGTCCACAAGCTGCCCATTCATAGGGCACCAGTACCATACCAGGATAGTTGGTTCCTAAGTTGCCCATTCACAGGGCACCAGTTCTATTCCAAGATAACTGGCTCACAAGTCTTTCATTTTCAAAATAAATTATTATGGGAAAATCTACCAGCATTCCACATAACATTTCATTGATCGAGAAAAAATTTAAATATCTAAAGTTCAGAGAAAGAAAAAAATATTCAAGATATTAAACACTTACCTAGTGTTTGCGTCCTGCTAGCTGAACCTGTCTGCTGAGTGATTCCTGTAGCCTCGTCCACTCCTCCAGGTTCATTTCATTACCAATTAAATTTTATTTCAACAAAATTAACTTGTCATCAATTTAATTATTTCATCAACAACATCACCACAAAACAACTTTACTTATCAAACCAGCAAAACAACTCATTGTTAATTTAATTACTTCATTAACACATCACCACATAATTCATTTAATTTTCAACAACAATATCAACTCATCACTAACATAATCTCTTCATCATCAATATTACCACATAACTCATTTAATTATCACTTAACAATATTAACTCATAACTAATATAATCTCTTCATCATCAATATTATCACATAACTCATTTAATTATCAAACAACAATATTTACTCATCACTAACATAATTCCTTCATCATCAATATTATCACAAAACTGATTTAATTATCACTCAACAATATTAACTCATCACCAATATATCATCATCAATATTATCATATAACTCATTTAACTATCAAACAACAATATTAACTCATCACTAATATAATTTCTTCATCATCAATATTATCACATAACTCAATAATTAATTATTGATCCAATATTTTCATTCATTTTCTTTCTCTAGGCTGAAACCTCTCCTCCAAAGAACCCATAATTAGTTTTTTCTTCAATTTCACAAATTGAAACATTACCCACTATTATTTCATTTATTAAAACATTAATTCATTATAATTTCATAAATTAACCCATTCAACCTCACAACTCATACCATAATTATACAACCATAATTATACACTAATACAATTGAATAAAATCTTAACATACTAAATATATCAATTTAATTGAGAGGAAAAGATTTGTTACCTTTTAATTCAAAGAAATAAGAGATGGAAAGCTTGAAATCACCACACAAATTTCTTTCCTCCTTCCCCACTTATTTTCTTCTCAATTCCTCCCCTCTTTAATAAAAAAATCTTTTGTTCTCCTTTTGAGATTTTCTTGTTCAAACCCTTCCTAATAAACTTTAATCACTAATTATATCTCTTTCCTTTTTTATTTTTGTGAATTTATTTTGGATGAACTTTGATAAATTTCACTCAATTCTTCTCCCTCTCAAGCCCTAACATGGCCGGCCACTCCTCCCTTAAATTCCACTCCCCACTTGTTTATATATTTACAAGTTTTCCCCCCCTTTTCATTTAAGTCCTTCCTTGTTTTGTTTTAAAACCATTTGGCCCAAAAGTTTGACTTATTCAATTTAATCATTGTCCCACATTCACATTATTAGATAATAATTTCCACTCTATTAACTTCTATATATATATATATATATATATATATATATATATATATATATATATATATTTGCCCCCCTTTTTTTAAGTCAAAAATACAAGAATTTACCCAAGAGTTACAATTCCACCCCTATCAAACTTCCCCAAAGTTCATCGTTGTTTCATTTTAGTCCTTGGTTGTGAAATTATGCATTTTAACCCTCAATTAATTAACAAACTTTCAATTTATTTAATTTGACCCCTGATTTGATCGATTTCAACGACTACATTCATGTCTTTTTTCGGTTTGGTCATTGGTTTTGCATTTCTTCAATCAAGTCCCTAATTATCCATCAAATTTTAATATTTGTGCAATTAAGTCTCTGATTTGACCAAATTAACTCTTTAAAATTGCAATTTGACCCTCAGACTTTAATTTTTTCCAATTAAAATCTAAATTGATTTCAAAAATTATTTTTTTATTGTAATTATGCCCTCAATAAATTCAATTAAACCTTGAAAAATCTAATTGACTCCTTAAACATTTAATTTTGAATTTCCCTTCTTAAATTGAATTTTCCTTGCTAATAAGGTCTTCATCAGTCGAAAATATGTTGTCAAGTTTTGAACTTTGGGTATTTTGATCCTCCTCAACCAGTCTTTGAAAATTTTATGGATATTTTTCATATTCTTCATATTGATGTATATTTTTTTATTTCTCCAACTTTTTTTGTTTTTTTATATTTTATATATTTATGAGAGGTCCTAAAATGGATAACAATAGTCAACATCTAAGGATACAAGCCGATAATAAACCATCTTATCTTGGGTTGAGTTCTTGAATAAGAGACAAGTGATACATACATCAAACAAAAACAAACCTAAAACAACAACACACGTATAAAATTTCAACATCAACATCGAGACCAATCTATTATGCCTTGGATAACCTAAATTTAACTTGATCCTCCTAACCCTTTTATAAGATATTGGTTTTCATCGTTATTCCATCTATAAAAAATATCAATCCCTGATGGCTACATAGCCTCGGGTTTCCATACAATGACGCGAGCCTTAAACACTTCAAATATTATTCATCAATATACATAAAAAAAAAATCAATAATGTCACAAGTTATTCTAAAAAAATAAACAAATGAATGTGTTAGGATTTGGGAACAACCTTTTAAGGCTGCTAAAGTTGATTGAAAATTGTTGAAAACAAATCGGGCAATGGCGGTGCATGGCTATCACACGAGTGTGTTTGGGATTGTGGTAGCGGTGACGGTTCAAAATGCTTTTCGCTTAGAAATGCATCAAAATGAAGTTTTTTTATTTTTAAAAAATTATTTTTGACATCAGCACATCAAAACGATCCGAAAACATAAAAAATATTATTTTAAGCAAAAAAAATTCAAATTTTAAGGGAACGCGGTTTGCACACGTTCCAAACACTCTCGGGCTGTGTTTGTGAAGGGAAGGGAAGGAGGTGCTTATGTTATGATGCATTGAGAAGAGAGCTATTGTAAGGGTGTTGCATTGGTGTTGATGGATTCCAATTGTGAGAGGAAAAGAGAGGTTGTTGTTTATGCTCTAGTTTAGGGAGGAAAAAAGAGGTTGCTAGTTAGGGTTCTTTTTTAGACAAGTTTTTTTTTAGGGATTGATTTTTTACAAATTCGAGTTTTTTTTGTTGGGATATTTTTGAAGTATTTTTTATGTGTGTTTGTGTTTTTTGTCTTTTCTTTAGGTTTTAATTTATAGTGTTGGTGTTCCTTGTCAAAACTGGAAAAAAAAAAAATATTGGCAGTTTTATATTATTCCCCTCTTGAAAGAGGATCTCTGTATGCAATTTTTCTATTTTTTCTTGAATCTCTATTTATTTTTATTTTTATTTTTCTCATTTGCATGATTTGTTATTATATTCCTTGACCCTTCACCATCTTGATCCCTTTTATATATATATTGAATAAAAGTGTCCAAAATCATGAAATAATTATAATTCGGCTAAATCGCATTAAAAAAATTTTTTTGAATTTTTTTTATATTTTTTAAAATACATTGAAAAATAGGGGTAAAATTGAGTTTTGCAAACTGCTATTGATATTGCCTTGTAGTTTTTGCTTTTGGTTTGAGCTATGTGTTTGTTTAGTTTCGTAAGAAATTCCAAGCCCAGGGGCAAATAGCAATTAAGTCAGGCTATAATTAAGCCTTTTGGTAATTTATAAGCTATGGTGTTATAAGCTAATGTGTCTTTAACCTATTTAAAAAAAATATATTTTTAATATTTGTACATTAAAATTATTTAAAAAAATTAATTTTAATAAAATATTTAAATTTTAATAAAAATATATATTAAAACTCACTTCCCAAACAGAGCAAACAACGATAATCATTTTAGGGATGCCAGACCGAGGACCAAACAAACAAGACTATACAGCCTGTGTTCCAGCTTCCAAGATGACGCGACATGAAAGCTCCGGGTTGTGTGGATCCCTAAACTATGTAATTTTCTCTTCTGTAAGAAAAATAAATTAATGGGCATGCGATTAGCACATAAATATTGTATTTAAGCCAGAGTGCCCGTTCTACGCGATGAGCTACACATAACCAAACTGAAGCGTGTGCCTATTGTCGGCAGTCGGCAGTCGGCAGTCGGCAGTCGGCACCATATATGTGGCTGCATGTGATATCATTGACACCAAAAACCCTTTTCTTTTTCTTTTTTCTTGTTTTTTCCAGGCGCTAGAGAAACCTCAAGTGCTATGCATGCCTGCAATAATTCAAGAAAAGACTAGATAAAGAATGAAAGAAAGCAAGAATTAAACAATGGATAAGGAAAGGAAGAAGCCATCAAAACCTTGAGGATTCAAACCATAAATAGAAAACGAAAAGCTTTTCTCTAACCAGCTAGCCAAACTAAAAGAAAAGGACAATCACAGAAGAACAATGTAGATGAAAAAAGGAAAACTGACCATGGAATAGTAGGATCTGTAATCGTAGATCGATGAGGCTGAGCAGGTGACGACTAGGGATGTTGAAGGGATCTTGGAAGCAGGTCGAGCAGAGAAGGAAGATCATGGCGCAGGATAAGTTATGGATGGTGAAGTCGATCAACAGAAATGGAAACTGATTATTCATGTAGTATGGAAAACAATCAACACATGCAAAGAATGCAAGGAAACAAGTGCTGAAACAAGTCGTGAACCAGAAAAAAAAACACACGAATCATCATTCATGTTGTGTTTAAAATATGTTATTTTCTAAATGCTTTTTCAATCTGCGTCATTTTTCTAAAATGCTTTTTTTCTTCAAAAATAAAAAAATATTCAATTTTAACACTGCCGGCCTTTTCCTGTTTTGAACCAGACAAAAAGGAGAGGCGTGCAAACTGACACGCAAGAAAAGTTTGAGATGGAGTTAACAGTAGCTCCCCTGCCTATCTTGAATAACAGCTATCCACAGATGTGCTTCATGTTCTCGTCATTTTGAAGGATTCTCTCTTATTTGGAAGGCATGCAATGCATCGTGATGTCCTCTGAGCCATGCATGATGACATTGGATGGCGTTTAGCTCTTGGAGAATGGGAACAAATTGTCTTCTGTCATATACTTTGTTGGAATTCCATCATCTTTGTCTCTTGTCCTCTGAGCCATGCATGATGACATTGGATGGCGTTTAGCTCTTTGGGAATGGGAATAAATTGTCTTCTGTAATGTAATTGTTGGAACTTGGAATTCCATCATCTTTGTCTATGGTCATCTACCATTATTTATTTATTTACTTGTTGGAGACGACTATCCCCATATCTCTATAGACTATTTTTTCTTTTCTTCTAATGATAGTTTTGAAATCCAATCTAGTGATCGACGTAGTTTAATGATCTAGTCATAAGTTAAATGAATTAATCTAAATCAACTTGATTCAATTTAAAAAAATTAATAAAAAAATAATCACATGAGGAGTCAGTTAAGGAGAAAGAGCTCATGTGAGCTCTATTACCAAATTAACGTAAGATTTGTTTTTTACTCGGATTTGAAATATTTTTTATTTGAGTTCAAGGCACAGAGCCCTAAACAATGGAGAGTAGTTGAGAATTTCTTCTACAATTCAGAAGCTAAAAGTCTGCTCTCTCTTACATTCCAAAAGCTAGAAGTCTGCTCTTTTCATATTCAAGCATTTCACTTTCTTTTTCTTTTTATTTGTTGAGATGTTACCCTCCTATTAAAATTATTAATCACAAATGGGTTCAAAGTTTGCCACAGTGGAGAAAGAATCAGTTGATGAGGTTTTTTAAGCTAGTAAAAGGGCACTTGGTTGCCACAGTAGGGGCGAGTGCTTCTAGTAACGATGGGAATGGAAATGATGAAAAGAAAGGCAAGATGAAGATGAGGATTTGGAGAGGTCATTTGTTAAGTACTTGTAAAAAATGCGGTTGCCTCCAAAGATTAGATCTTACAAACTATTGTTGCTTTTCTTTGTTAGGAAGGTAGCCGGGTATCAGCTGAGTTTACCCGGGTCGACCGGGTTCCGAGTCGATCGGGTTTCGCTAGGCCAACTTCTAGGCGGGTTTTTAGTTAGACCTGGATCGATTCCAAGCCCGAGTCGGTCAGGTCCCGGGTCGACCAGCCGGTCCGGATTTCAAAACCATGCTTTTTATAATGCATGTTGCCTGCGCTTTGGACTTGCCTGGCTCGGTTCTTTCTTCATTTAGCTGGATTCTACTTCAGTAAGCACTACTAATGTAATGACAAATCATGCAGGCGGATTGGTTTAGTGGTGGGGTCAATCTTGGATTCTACTTCAGTAAGCACTACTAATGTAATGACAAAAAATTTCAGTATCATTGAATATTCATGAGAATATTTTTTAAAAAAATAAATTGCATATGAGATTTATAATAATTTATAAAGTAGTTGTTAATTTTACCATAAAAGCTATTAATCATAAAATATGAAAAAATTGTATGATTTTCTAAATTTATTTATGATGAATTTTATTATAAATTAAAAATAATTTTAAATAAGAAACTGAAGGACCATTTAGGAAGAGGCTAAGTGCCTATGCTTGGGAGGATAAGTCCATGCACTCCAAAAGAAACAAAGCATAGTCATGTCTAACTTTCTTTCTTTCTTTTTATTTTAAATGGGTTGACGACACCAAATATTCTTTTTATTCATTCATTTGAACAAATAATGTGACATAAACTAGTCAATTTCTAAACATTTTCCGCTATTTGAAAGTTTGGATATGAGTTTCAACTTGTTTTCATTTAAAAAATCATATAAATATCAATAAATTCATTTTTAATTCTAAAATACTATATAATCAAGCTAAAAATCAAAATTAAACTGAATTAAAAAAAAAATTCTCGAGTCATGATTAATTTTTTATAATAAGATTAAAGTTTCAAACTATCATCATAGAATTTTCCTCTTCAAAACAAATTTATTAAAACTAATATCGACTCTTTTTATAACCAAAATGTGACCATTTAGAATTTCTATCCCCTTTCCTTTTTCCTGAGATTTTTTCTCTTGTTTTTTAGTATTTTAGAATTGAAATGTTTAAAAGATAAAGTTTAAGACTGAAATATAAAATTTTAAAATAATAAGGTCCAAAATAATTCTTAAAGTATAATTTTTGGCCTTTGTTCTTTTATTTTTTTTACCTATAACCTAAAATTTTATTTTATAATATTATTTTTTAATTTAACAACGGAATATTCTCAAACACTTCACATGCATGAGCATGCATAAGAAAGAAAAAAGAAGCAAATCCTAGTACATAAAACAAAGGCAGTATTCTTTTTTAGCTCAATACATGTGGACTCAAAAAGATTTTTCAAATTAGGTTGATTATTGGTTTTTTAACCAATTTTTTAATTAATTAATTCTATAAATGAGTTTAATTAGGTTTCTAAGATGTTTTTTAAGTGTTGTAAGGTCAAAAACTAAATGAAAATAATTCATGGAAAAACAAACCCCAGCCCTAATGTCATTTATTTTTTTTTTAAAAGGATGATGCTCTAATTTTTTTAAAAAAAAACTCATGCTCCTAGCTTTTTTTTAAAGCTTTCCAAGTATCTTAATTTTTTATTTTTTATTTGAGGGACATTTGAAAAAACATATAAGACAAAATATGAATATATAAAGACAAAAAAGTTTACAAGAATTTTTATAAAAAAAACAATTATTTCATTAGCTATTTGAATTGCTAATCAAGATTTATTTTGGTTTTCCTTCAGAAAACCTAATATGTTTGTGCAATCAAATTAACAGTTAAAGATATATTCAAGTTCTTAAAATATAATTATTTTTCCCAAAATTGATGTTAAAATATAGTAATAAATATATTTACCACATGAAATGCTTGAACAAAAGAATAATCAAAGTATAATTTAATTAAGTTTTACTATGATGAATTAAATAGTTTCAAGGAATTATAAAAATTAAATTAATTTCTATTTGTATAATATATTCTAATATTTAATGAATGATTAATTTCATTTCATTTTGTTTTCACAAACGCTCTTGGCCTGATTTTTTTTATTTCATCTTTCAACATTGAATTTTTATTAATTTTTCTCTAATTTTATTCTTGAATCCTTATTTGATATTAAATTGGTCTTTATATCTTTTTTTTATCATATAAATAAATTTTAAAAATGGTATTGAACCCAATGGAGTTTATGATTCAAATCAAGGGTTTGATGTATTAACCCAAGAAAGTGAAAGTGAAAGATTTTATCTTTATATCCTAAGTCCTACCTAGATTATTTTTTATGCTTTGCTGTGGGTTGGACCAATATTTTTTTGAACATAATTAAGATGACCTCAAGCTCTTTTTACAACTTGTCTTCACATTTTTTTTTCCTTTTTATTGCAACCTTCTAAGTTCAAATTATGAAAAATTTAAAAACATTTGTTGAGGATACAAAGTGTAAAAATAAAAGGACCAAGACAGAGTGTAAAATAAGAATAACTCTCATTGCAAATATAGAATTCAACAAAAAAGTCTCTTTCAATCCCCATACATTACTTTGCAGTTCCTATAGCTTCTGATATTTTCATTGTGATCCAAAAATTTATTTTCTTAACATTTCAGTTTCTAAAATAAGAAAGAATAGAGAAAGTTACCGAATTCTGATTGAAGAAAAAGAAAACATTGATTGACATTGATTTTGGCTATAAAATAATCGATCTTGACGTCAACGAGTTTCATACGATAAGAAAAGTTTAACAATGATGATTTTTTTTTGTAAACATGCATGGGAGGGTAGATCTGGCTCAAGAAGTTTTTTTAATTCAGGTTAATTTTTTTTTTTACCTTTTTTAGGTTAATTGTTACCATAAATGAATTTGCTCATGTTTTTATGATATTTTCTAGATATTTTAGGGTTAAAAACTAATTAAAATTTTATTTTTTTAGATTAAAAAATCCAATCTTGAATTTTCAGCCATCATTACGGTGGCAAGAATTTTGACACCTAGATGACATATGTCTGGAGTTGTTTTTTTTTTTAAAAAAAAAAGGTGGGGGAAGCTACTTAAAGATTTACAAGTATAAAAAATACAAAATTTATTTTTTTAAAAATAAAACATAAAATAATAGAAAAACTAAGAGACTTGGAAACCATACTAAAAAAAAGTTAAAAAGGAAAAAAAAGGCGCGGGCCACGGCCTAAAAAACTAATATATTTGTGCCACCAAATTAATAATTAAATATATATTTAAATTGTTAAAATATAATTTGTTTTCCAAAATTTAATGATAAAATATAGTAATGAATATATTCATCACATGAAATACATGAATGAAAGAATGATTAAAGCATCATATAATTGATTTTTAGGCTACAATGCATAATTAAATAGTTTCAAGGAATTATAAAAATTAAATTAATTACTATTTGTATAATATATTCTGATATTTTATGAATAATTAATTTCATTTTCTTTTTACAACAAGCACGCTTGACTTGATTTTTTTCTATTTCAATCTTCAATATTAATTTTTTTTGTTAAAATATTAATTTTATTTTTTATTTGATTTTAAATTGGTTTTAATATTTTACCTCATGCAACTCATTAAAAAGTGGTATTGATCTCAACAAATATAACTTAGATTATGTATTTAATAAATTAACTCGAATTAAATTAGTGTATTAATAGTAAAACAATTATGTTACAAGTTTTTATATTTAATTTTGTTTAATTCCAGCCAGCGGAAAGGGGAGGAGACTGGTATGAGATAACTAGGAATGTATTACACACGCGATTATTTATAAACTCCATGCATGTCTTATAGACCCTCCCCTCCATTGTGATTCTTTCTCGTACCTCTTACGGAGAATAACTAGGAATCTCTCTCTCTCTCTCTCTCTCTCTCTCTCTCTCTCTCTCTGTGATGTGGAATCTAGAACCATTTTATCAATTAAGCTTTCTGTATCAACAGTCAAAGAGTCATATATTGCTGAAAACAAATGCGATTGCTTTGTATTTTTATGCAATGTGTTGGGCGGAGATGTTCTTCCATGCTAAATTATTAATTTCAGAATAAATATAAATGATTTGAAAAGAAAACAATTTCATTATATACTACTAGTGTTTTTTTCCTCTCAGCGAGATTTGAAGAACAGGTTTTCACACAAGTGCCCTTGAAATACTCGAGAATTTTAACGTAATTATTTGAAGGAATAATCCTAAAAGGAAAGGACAAATCAGAAATTAAAAAGGGGATGAGGGCGGGGTTGGGAAAGCTAGAAAAGAAGTAAAATAAGTGAAGTGAGAGATGATGATGATGATGATGATGATGTTGATGATGAAGGAAAAGCAGACAAGATGACAGAGGAGGGGAAAAGACAGATGCCGGGGCGGCAATCTCTTGTGTAAATTCAATTTCCAAAGCCATTATGATGTCCATATAAAGCTCTAATAAACAACAGTACCAACACGCTAGCATCCGAATCAATCAATGCCCTTTCACTTTCCTAATCTACATTGATGAAAATCGATTTTTATTTTCTTTCTTCCCTCCTCACACGAGCGTCACTGTTTCTCTGATCTTCAAATCATTTGCAACTTGAAGACAGAATCACAGAAAACCTAATCTCTGATCTTCAAAGCCATATCAGTTGCGAAGAATATTAGAGGAATTGAAGCCACACGCAGAGGACTTCAAGGCAAGCCATACCAGGTTTCGTCCCCGTCTCTCTTTTGGTTATGATAACTCTAAATCTGTTTTTTTCAGCCTCATGAAAAGATAATTACTTGTTTCTCTTCAGGTTTCTTCTCTCACAGATTTCTGTTCCTTACTGATTGATTAAGCAAACCAGTAACTATACGCTTGGAGAATCGCGTTTTGCAGGTAAACTATATATCCTTCTCTTCTTTTCCATTTTTTCTCCGTTGTGGCTTTTTGGCTTTTCTGGTTTCTGGGTAATTCATGTTTCCTGAATTTGTTCTCTATCTGCATCTCCCCAGTTTTGAGTCTCTTAATGGGAGTGTATTAAGAAGATGATCCGCCATACTGTTGGATGCTGATCCGTACCACACTTGCTCGGTTCCCTCCCCCAACCCCACCCTCTTCTCCATACACCACAAACACTTGGATCAAACAACACGATCATTATACATATATGTGGAAACCAGATAAATTCAAGGTCCCAAATTCAACGAAACAACATTCGCAGCAAAACTCTTTGATCTCACTTAGTTCAGAGAGTTGAAAACGAAGCGAGTGATGAGAAAACACCATCCATTGAAATACAGTTAAACACAGAATAGATCACTTGAACCTTCTAAGCTACCAAATTTCCATTACAAAATCAGATTTCTATGATTGACCCTTTATTTTCACCTCCAGATTGCAAAATCCCAATCTTATTTTTTTCAAAAAAGGAAACAAACAAACACAAATTTACAAATCATTTCCTTAAAAAAAAAAGCAAATGTAAAATTAAGTCCATAAAATCACAAAAGAACAAGAATCAAAAGTTGTCAAGAAAAAAACATTAAAAAGAAAGAAAGAAAAGGGGGAAAAAAAACAAGAAGATCTAACCCAAAATCTTCGATTTCTCTGCAAAAGCAGCATAATTCTACATGCATGCATGCGTATTTAATAAGTGAAGTAAGGTGTAGAGTAAATTACAGTAATGAAATCCTGAGGGGCGGCACCAGGAAGATAGAAGGAATGGGGATTGATAGGCCAATAACAGTAAAAGCAAAGAAAACTTCATGAAAGAGATTCCTAATCTGAGCGCGAGAGAAACTCCCGCCATGGCTGTTATTACTAGCTAGCTACCTAAATCAGATCTCCTCCTCACCTGCTTCTCTTCTCTATCTCTCTCTCTCTCAGTTTTCTTCTTTGGTCACAAGAAATGGAAACGGTAGTGGAGGAGGAGATACGTGGGTGTCTGTGTGCGTGGGCTTTGTTCTGTTGTTTTGCAGTTACCAAAATGGATGCCAATTAATTAATGTTTTCTAGTTGGTGATTAATTAATTATTGATTACTTATTAGCAATGGCTATGTTTTTTTTTTTGTTCTGTGTGCGTGGGCTTGATGTTGGAATCCCACTGTTCGCTGTAAGTATTTTTCAGCTTCTCCAGATCCATTGAATTCTTAAAGGAGTGAATTGATTCTGACGTCTTCTTTATCAGATATTATTGTGTTTAGGAGATTTGGTGCAATATTTTGATGTCATTAGCATCGTTACTACTTATTGTGTGTTGAATGCAATAATAAAAAATTGTGTGTGTCCCGCAAGCTTTTCTATACAGCTTCTTATATTAGAGGACCTTCTGACATAATTCCTCCACTTTTTCTTATAGGAGGGTTGGCTATTGCTCACGCAGATCTCTTGCTCAATCCATATACCTACGTGTATGCCTGTGAGTGTGGTGTTGTTTCTGTATATATATATATACCAAGTATTACTCCTGCATCTTCAAATAGAATCCTCATAGAAAGTGACTGAGAGGGATGCATGTCTGAGAGTAGTCTCATGTATCGAATTCTTTTATCAGGTGCCCTCTCTGTACGGTTCTTTGTAACAAATTAAGCTAGCTAGCTATGGAGTCGGGATCTATCTGGGTGGTCCTAGCAGTCATATTTGGTGGATTAGGGGTTGGGAAATGGATTCTAAAGAAAGTGAATTGGTGGTTGTATGAAGCTCAACTGGGTGAAAAGCAGTACTCACTACCTCCAGGGGATTTGGGCTGGCCTTTCATTGGCAATATGTGGTCCTTTCTCAGAGCTTTCAAATCCAGCGATCCTGATTCTTTCATGCGCACCTTCATCAACAAGTATACTGCTAATTTCTCTCTCTCTTTCTCTACATCTTTCTCCTTCCTTTTTATGTACATACATATATCATGGCATTTCCGGTCTTCTGGCTTTCCTCTAGGCATGATTCCATTCCATCATTCTTCTTTGTTTCCAGGGGAAGTGGCAATTCGGTACAATAAATAAATAAATTTATTTATATGTGTGTGTGTGTGTGCACGCGCGCGTGTAAGTGCAGGGGACAGGGCTCTGTCATCATCTGCCATGTACCTTACTCGCAACCAGTTATGTTGGAAAGGGAATAAAGAGGGAAGGAGCTGGCTTTGTTTTTGTCATTTCCCCTGTCCTCTTAAAATGATTCAACCTAGTTAGTTGTTTTTCTTTCTTGACCAACTCTTCCCCTCGTATTTTTTATCATGTGTTATGGTGAATTACTTTTTCTTTAATCTGTTAACAATGGAGAGATCGAGTCTTTTTCAGAAGGATTAATTAATTAATAGTAGGAATGCTTTATCTATATATTCTGCTTTTAGCGAAGCACAAGGAGTGAAGAAATGTAGCCCACAGGAATCTGCAGTACAACCCAAATATGCCTTTTCCTCTTTTCCTTTTGTTTTGCTGAGAAGGGGGAAGAGAACACATACAGTCAGTATAGATGGGGTTTGGTAAAGTTAGTTCAAGACTAGCCAGCTCAGATTTCTGGAGAAATATAGTATTACTATGAAATGAATGCGTGTGGATGTGGAGTGGTGCCCTTTTTCTGACTGTCTGTTAATGAATAGATATTTTAGTGCGCATGCAGCATCATCTAGGGTAACGATTGGTTCTGTTCCAGAATAATATTCGTTATGTTTAGCCTTTACTTATCTTACCTACCACTAATCCCTTTGATTTTGTTAATAAAGCAAATCTTAATTAACATTGAGAATATTTAAAGTACTGTACTGTAGTATTTTAAACCAAAGAAGACAGGGCTTGTGAAATATGTACCCTACAATATTTGTTCTTCAATAATTCTCTGCGGGTCCATATTAATTTTAGATGAATGGTCCTAATCTTGCTAACTGTTCCAATTATTACATCACATGATACTCCAAATCTTAAGCATGTTGATGTGATTCGAAGATTTCCTTGCCCTTTCACACCTTGACTAGTATCCTTGAAATTTTGACTGTTTTCTGCTTTTTTATGTTATCTCTCCAAGGAAAAGAAAAGTGGTTTTTCTATCTCGGCTTTGGTTGCCATTCTTAGGGGTCTCATACGCGTGCATGGATGCATGGTAATTGAAGTTACATAGTTTAATTGCTATATTGTTGCTCGAATCATATCTTTAATATCAGTAGTACTCTGGCTTATGAGAAGAAATTGTTTTTCTATAATTAATTAATGATATATTACTCAATTGAATGGAAACAATATGATACAGATATGGACAGAATGGAATCTACAAGGCCTTCATGTTTGGGAACCCGTGTGTATTTGTAACAACACCTGAAGCATGCAGAAGAGTATTAAGTAACGATGATGCATTTAAGCCTGGATGGCCAATTTCCACACTGAAGCTTATCGGAAGGAAATCCTTCATTGCTATTTCTTACGAAGAGCACAAGCGCCTTCGCCGCCTGACATCCGCTCCTGTCAATGGTCATGAAGCGTTGTCCGTTTACATTCCATATATAGAAGAAAATGTGAAAGCTATGTTGGAAAAATGGACCACAATGGGGAAGATCGAGTTCTTGACTCAAGTGAGAAAACTTACCTTCAAAATAATCATGTATATATTTCTTAGCTCTGAGAGTGAGGTGGTCATGGAGGCTTTGGAGAAGGATTACACCACTCTTAATTATGGAGTCAGAGCCATGGCGATCAATCTTCCTGGATTCGCTTACTATAAAGCATTGAAGGTTGATCTCACTTTTCTTGATTACTACTCTTATTCTTTACTCGTTCAACTTTAGCCTTGTTTAATTCCTGCTGTTAATAGGGGATTAAATTAATGAATTTTCATTAATTCCAGGCCCGCAAAAGACTTGTCGCAATATTCCAATCTATAGTGGATGAGCGTAGAAATTTAAGGAAGAACGGTGCTCTTAACGCAAAGAAGAAAGACATGATGGACTCTCTGTTGGGTGTTGAAGATGAAAATGGTAGGAAATTGACTGATGAAGAAATCATAGATGTAATTTTGATGTACTTGAATGCGGGCCATGAATCCTCTGGCCATATCACAACATGGGCTACTATTTTTCTCCAGGAACATCCAGAATTTCTCCAAAAAGCTAAGGTATGTACCGTAATTCCATTAATTATAAGACACATTCCATATTTCCGTTGAAAGTATGTCCTTGCATTGATCCATCACTTGATTTCGTTTTAGGAAGAGCAAGAACAGATTGTAAAAAAGAGGTCACCAGCACAAAAGGGATTGTCACTTAAGGAAGTTCTAGAAATGGATTATCTTTCCAAGGTACAATTTATCAGTAGCCTGTCATGATTTTATGTTCAGCTTCTTGCAAATCAATCAAGTTCATAACAACACATTTCAATTTTGTAATTTGTTACAGGTGATTGATGAAACACTTCGTTTGATCACATTCTCGCTTACTGTTTTCCGAGAAGCAAAAACAGATTTCAGTATAAACGGTTGGTTGCTAAAAGATCTTCTCCCTAGGGGAATTGGTGTAAAATTTTACATTCTTTGATAGACCTGTAGTCCGTTCGCTGACGGATATAATGTCATGATCTTCAGGATACATCATTCCAAAGGGTTGGAAAGTTCTGGTTTGGTTCAGGACAGTTCATTTGGATCCAGAAATCTATCCAATTCCAAAGGAATTTAATCCTTCAAGATGGGATGTAAGTCAATCAGCTCCTGCAGTGGTTACTATATATATTGTATTTTGATGATCAAAATATATATTAACATCCTTAATTGTAGAATTACACCCCCAAAGCAGGGACTTTCCTTCCTTTTGGAGCTGGAAGCAGGCTGTGCCCTGGAAATGATCTTGCCAAGCTTGAAATATCTATTTTTCTGCATTATTTTCTTCTTGATTATAGGTGAGTCTCTCTGTTAATATTTATGAACGATCCCGCATTATTTTCTCCTAGATACATTATTGTATACTATATGTATTTGGTGTTACAGGCTCGAACGTGAAAATCCTGAATGTCGTTGGATGTTCCTCCCTCATACAAGACCAACAGACAACTGTGTGGCTAGAATCAAGAAAGTTTCATCCGCATCTGTATAAGAAGCAAGAGAGAGGGCATGCATTTAGAGGTGCTTTGAGAAAATAATAATAATAAACATTAAGAATTTTGGTTCATTAGCTGGATACGTTGAGAAAAGGTGAATGCCATGGCCCTCTGAAATTTTGCAAAGCCAATACTGTCATAACATGTAACCCATTAATTGGAGACCTGAAGCTTGATTAATCTGTGAAAGGCAACTGTAATGTTGTATCAAAATCAAAGCCAATGAAATGTAACCATAACATGTCAGCCATTTTAATTTGCCATAAAACATTATTAGTCATTAGTAAGTATTTGCGCTCCAATGACTTTCTCAGCTAGTTGTGTACCTAAAAGCCTCATTTCATTACACAAACATACTGACGAATTCAAATTATGTAATAACATGATTGACGTTCCTATTTTCATTGAGAGTTTATGTGAAGAAACACCATTAAATTCAAGCTGGTTGATAAATTCGGTGAGGTACACTAAATCAGCATTTTCAGCATTGCCTGATGATGTGCAGACACTGTCACTGCTTAGATAAACATGCTTGTTTCTAGTGACATGTCAAGGATAAAATCATTAATCACAGAAACTGTAGCATTTTTTGGTGTGACTGTTGCTCTCTCTTCTGGAGAAAAAAACAGGATCCAGGTGATGGTTGTTGATGTAAGGGTAAGCTGTATAAACTATAGATGCAATGAGGTTGGAATTTGTATCTAGAAGTAGATCTGCTGGTATCTTGATCAAGGATGCATCATAGTCATCTTCAAATGGGATGTCAGATATTTCTCCATCGTTAATCATAAGAATACATTTTATTTTTTTTTGATAAAAATTAAACGAACTGAAAATGAAAACATTTATTTTCATTTAGTATTAAAAGTTTAAATTATTGCCACAGTGGCGAGCTAGTCAGAGGCATGGATGATATCTTATTTTTTCCCTTCAGGAACAACTGGTAAGATTTGAATGTACAGACCGTTGAATGTAAGCACATCATGCAATGAAAGATCCAATACCTCAAAGCAACATCGATTATTCACTGGAGCTTCATCCCAAACAATAAAAGATGTCATTTCAAGGACATGTGAAAGGTTTGTGTTCTTATATATCTCGCATGATGAGGTTTCAAAAATGGTGAGTGGAATCTTGAAGCGTGATTGCACTGTGCGATCACCTAGCAATAATAATGATGTTATTCCAGATGAGGCAACTGCAATGACAATTAAATCTTTAGACCGGATTTTGCTTATTGCTGTATGCCATAAAAAAGTCTTCCTTGTTCCTCCATGCCAATGGACAAATACTAAAGCTTGCTTGCTTTCCATGACAACTGCAACAACATATTCATAGACATTTCTTTGGCACTGGTTAAGCAATGGGAAAGCTATTGAATGTTGGGATCTAAGATCAACTATGCTTATTTCTGCAATCAGGCATTGGAAGCTTATGCTTTTCAAGAGCAGTTGATATTGCGGTGAAAAGCAATTGAAGTTCATAAAACACATAGTTTCTAAGCTCATCATCAGACATTAAGAGATTCAGCATGTTCAAAGTTAATCTAAAACGACATACAATATCATCATGCATGGATCTCCAGAACTGAAGAAACAAACCATTTGGAAATCTTAGTTGGAACGTAGAATACATAATTCCTGAAACTTTTTTAACGTCATCAAAACTTAATGCCCCTTTAACATGGTTCAAAACCCTGCTGTAGGAAAAACATATGTTAGACAACCAAGATTAAACCTTCTTGATCTTGTGGTCCACTCTAAATCCCAAACAAATGTTAAACCACCAGAACAAATTCACGATTCTTAGTTAAACCACCAGATAAAATAAGGGCTAAGGCCTAAAAGGGTCAGCCTTATTGTGGGCGTGACTGTCATAAACCAGCCAGAATCTTAGTTAAACCACCAGAACAACAAATTCATGATTTGGAAATGTTCGATTCAATTTTTGGCATGACTTCACGGGGCCTTAAAGATGACTATTACAAGGTCATCCTCTCAAAGTGGATGCAAACCAAATCCCAACAAATCACAATTCACATGACTCATTTCCTTGCTATGTTTCAAAGGTCTACAACCCACCTGTGCCGTGTAGGAAAATGCATGTAAACATTTTTTGCTCGTTATTTATTCAAAGAAATAGTTGATTATGATTGTGTTTGTTTATTTGATTATGTCCAATATTCATAAATGAACATCAGCCAACTAGAGCTCATGAACTACCTTCAAATTATCAAATAATACTCTCCTCGGAGCTCGGACTTCACTGGTAGGTGGGAAGAGATGATCAAAGCTTTGCAATGGCATGTCCAGGCAAGTTGAAACGAGCAGGGAGCTTCAATTCTTCCCATTCTTCATCATCTACTTTTGAAAAGTATTCCTCGACCACAGCATCACTGATGAGATCCAATTGAGAAGGTTCCCACTGAATAAACGAATGGAAAGATGGAAATTTTTATATCTCATCAGTGAAGAAGAAAACAAAATCTACATGTAGACTCTTAAAGGAAAGTTGTGGAGGTTTAAAGGATCTAAGATGCAGAGATAAAGAGAAAGCTTACTACACCTTTGGGTTCTTATCCTTGTCCAACAGTATAGCTCTACAACCCTGCATTAGAAAGTTAGGTCTTAGAAATATTGTCAAGAAACAGTAAAAGGTAGAAAAAGGAAATATTTGGCTCAGCTGAAAACAAACCTCGAAGAAATCCTTGCTAAGCTTTCCCTGCATGACATGACAAACCATTCTGTATTCTCGAACCAGACATTGACCAACACCTTGGAGCCTGCCTTCTCTGATCTGGAACCACAGTACCAAAGCCATCTTTTAAGTTGCAATATTATAAGCTCCTCAATCACATAATATCTGACTTCTGTCTCTATCATAAAGTGGAAAAGGTATTCTTCAAAGCCAACAGTTTCTCTGAATATCAATCATATCCCTCAATGATCAATTTTGAACGATTTACATCTTTTAGTTTATTAATTATGCATGTCAATGTTAATGACATCTAATTTCATGGTTGGAAGAAAAAGTCACTGGTCCGAATGTCCTAAACAAAACGGAGGTGAGTATTGTGATCCTCTTGAACCATGAGTACGATACAAAATGTTTTGTTCTTTTACTCAAATAACTAACATAGTACTTTTTTTATCAAGAAATTGATGAAAATAATTCAATCAAAGGTATGCTGCAGTCGTACAGATTTAAGAGAGATTTTAAGACTTGTAGGAGAAGCCTTTTTTAGTGATTGAATGGCTGCAGAGAACCAATCCTCTGTTATATTCACAGCTTCCTTCTCCTGCGACATAGGAAGCATAGAAAGTCAATTTATTACCAAAAGTCATATCCATGACTGCCCAACTCAACACAAATGAAAAAAAAAGAGAGAGAGAGTACTCAGTTAACAGTGTAAAAAGCAACTATCTTACGCATCATGAAGAGAAATTTATATTATTTTTCTCTGAATAAAGCATGCAAACATCTTCAACTTACAAGGGCAGACAAAATCGCTTCAACGGTTCTCAGAGAAAAGCATTTGTCAATAACATCCAACCTACAACCAAGTAATAACAGGAAATGAGGATCTGGGAAACATACAGCAGTCTACATTGGCAATTTATGAAGGAGTAAACTCCTTGTTAGTTGAGTTTGTGGACGTATATAACTCAAGGGATTGCTCTATCTTTACATGTATGCTACTCTCTGGACAAGCAAATGATACTAAAAACTAACAAACTTCAGAGCATTTTTATGTGAGAAAAATATCAATTTAGCTATCAAGGGATGAAGTAGTTGTTTACAGTTTGGAATAGAATCTCCAAACATAACTTTAAGTATAACATGTCAAGACTAACTCCCAGACAGTCTCCATAAATATTCAGGAAATAAGTTGCATTGATAATGAAACCAAACAATTAAATACATAAAGAAATATCTAGATTTAAACAGATCACACTTGCACATGCCCTGAGCTAGCTGCTACTGACAAATGTAGTCTGTCATTACATGACAAAACTTTCACACACATTGTTGATAAATTAGACAGAATAAGATTGATGGATGTCAAATTAAAAAAACTCACCGATGATAAGCACTTTTACCCTTCAAATATGGTCGCTCAGAGTATTCATCAATAATTGCTGAAATCCTGGCTGGATCACTGGAGTCTAAGTTGACCAATGCTTCTTCTAACAGAGGCAATTTCTGTCAATCAAGAAATACACCTTTTTAAAAAAAGCACTCTGCCAATTAAGAAAGAAAACTTGAACACCTACCAATTACACGTACTCTGAAACACTGGAACGCATATTAAGATATAAATATTTTTATCAAACACAACAAACTGGAAGAAGGAATTTTTCAGAGTGGATGAAACAACATCCTACTAACAATAAACTTAAATGGACAGTAACATGGTTTTGAACTTTGACAAATATCCACAGATTAATTCTACATCTGATGTATCTCAGCTTGCACTATAAATCAAAAAGCTTTCCATCTGTGAAAACAGATGATAAAAATTTTAGAAGTTGTTTACCACCGTTAAAGATTCCATCAGTCTAGATAAAATGAATGTGAATAACTTGTCAGCAGCTTCATATAGATTAAATGAAATCAGAACACATGCAATGCAGCTTAAGTTGAGGGGTAACTCAAATTGTTCAAGGAACTTGATGCAGTGAATTCTAGATCAACTCAGGTTCTGCAAGCATGATATGTCTGTGCTAGCTAATATTACCATGACAGTAGAGAAGAAATTGTAACATCCATGTCATGAGCTGATACATGAACAAAAACATGTTAAATATGTTATCACCTCGGGCTAACATAATATTTTAACTTTGCTCTTCAATTTTAGAGCAGACACATTTTATGATTTCAGTGCAAAGGGGAAATACCGCAGATGGGACAAGGTGAGTTGCAAGACCACACAAGAGCATTTCAGCACCATCCAACCTTGCACCTGTAAGCCCAACATATTCTCCTGCCACAATATGCAGAATGATGATCCTAATAAACAAATGAAATCCAAATCTATAAATTTCACAAGAAGCAAGACAAAATGAATTTCTCAAGCATGCAAAAGAAAAATTTTATAAAACATTTGGTAAATTCTCAAAAGCATGATTTTATTTTTAGATACCAAAAGCATGAAAGATAATTAGGAGATAAATTTAGAGTTCCAGCAGAATTTGTTGTCGTCAATTGAAGTGGAAGTTCATATATTTTTTGTTAGAATGAAACCACTAAATTCCGCTTCATCAATTCTTTACTTCAAATGAGTTGCTGGTATGACTCCAGCTCATTGGGCAGATCATTTTTTGTGTTTTCTTTTTTTCCGACTCATGTATGTTCAGACCACTTCAAGGCTCCTAAAGTATTCCAGCCACAATGAGAACCATCATATGACCTAACCACGACATCGAAAGGGCAGTGTGAAATGATATGGCTTCCATGAAAGCATAACAGCGTCTAAACCCTAAAACCTACGTAGCAGCGAAGAAGCTGAACTTCATCTTCTTTTTTTCTAGAAAATGAAAATGAAAAAATTGTTTGAGAATATCTCTTATAAGCCTGTAAAACAAGGATGCAAGTGGCATTACCAAAGAACCCAGGAAGTCTTGACAAGTAATAAGAGGCACCTACATCAGGGAAGAGACCCAGGGCTGTTTCAGGCATTGCAAAGACCTACAGAAAGTAATAATAAATAAGGTTATCATGCAAGCTCCAGGAGTGGGGCCCTCATTCTCTTGGCTCATCACCAAATGAGCAAAACAATTGACCATAATCGATGGAAAATTGATTAATTAGCAAGAGAGATTCCTCTAGTCCTTGAGACTTGAAATAATGAACAGAAGATAGTTACTGAATTCTCAGTTGCAACACGGAATCTTCCATGCATCGAAGCTCCAGCCCCACCTCCCATGACAATCCCATCAAGAATCGAAACCTTGAAGTGAGAAGGATAATTAGAGACGTCACTATTTAGAAGCCCATTTCATTCGGGGGGGAGGGGGAGCAAGTTACCTGTGGTTTAGTGTATGTTGCCATGATGTAGTTGAGAGTGAATTCCTTGCAAAAGAAATCAGCGCCAGACTTCCAATCAGCTGATTGATGCATTGTATAGCTGAGATGAGAAAGAATGTCAAGTATTTATGATTAATGAAGAGTACAAGGGGACGCAACCTTCGCGGATATCGCGAACCACTGCAGCAACATCGCCACCGGCACAAAAAGCTCTTCCACTTCCCTACCAAAAAAGAAGAGGGAAGTAGTGAATTACTAGCAAGAAATAGGAAACACGCATGAATTAGTAGAGAAGTACCTTGAGGAGAAGCAACTTGACATTAGGATCCTTCTCATAAGCAAGGAAGAGCTCGAGCAAACGAGAAACCTACCATTTTTATCATTATTATAAATAGTAAAATTACATGTAAGTGAAAAAAAAAGAGGAATAATACGATACCATTTGATGGGAAAGGGCATTCAATTGCTTAGGCCTGTTCAGTATCAAGGTTTTTGAGAAGGAGTTGTCTTCTACTAGAACCTGAGAAATCAAATTCAATTTTTTAAAATAAGAAAAAATAAATAAATCATTTCTTCAATTCTCTGGGGGAGAAAAACACAAATAAAGAAGAAAAGAGAGGTAGCAGCTACCTGGTCGAGGAGGTGGGGATGGGGCTTGGAGGAAGCCATTCTTTTGCGTTTCAGTGTAGTCTTCAAACACTGCCCTTCCTCTGGTAGTCTATTTATATGCCGATCAATCGTGGGTTAAGAAGTTAACAACCCAGTTAAAAGAATCTCTGCGTGTGACCCATTTATATAGTAACTCGATACATACATATTTTCCAGAGGAAATGATTAGTATAGTATAGTGTGTGTGTGTCTATATATATATATATATATATATTATAAGGGAAATTATTAGTATATTATAAGAAAATTTAAATAATTCAGGGAAATTACAATAGTTTTTTTTATATAAAATATTGTTGATTTTTACAGTATTTTTTATATTGTTTTTACACACACACACACACACACACACACACATATATATATATATATATATATATATATGTTTTTTTATATATAAAATTGGCATGATTTGCGGATTTATCGAGATAACTCAGGTTGTTCCGGTTTATAAATTTAATTGGTTTTTTTTAATTGAACATAACTTTTTTATAGTCTATTTTTTTTCTCATGTTGTTGAAAAAATAATTTTATTAAACTTTATAAAGTAATAAAAAATAAAGAATATAGGAAAACCATTGTTCACCCATTGCATTGTGAATTACAATAGTAATCCACATTGTTTTGCTTTTTTTCCTTTTTTTTTTGAATTTTTATTATGATTTTTTTAAAATTTATTTTTGTTATTTCATTTTTTAAAATTGAAATTGTTAAAAATTTTGCTTTGTAATTTGTTTCTTTTTATTTTTCCTTTATATGAGGTTAGTATAATTTATGGGTTTGCCAAAATAACTCAGGTTGTCCTGGTTTAGAAGTTTGGTGGGTTTTTTTTTTTAATTGAACTTAACTTTTTTATATTATATTTTTTTCTCATATAGTTAAAAAAATAGTTTTAGAGAAAAGTCATGTTATTAAAATTTATAAAGTAACAAAAATTAAAGAGTGTGAGGAAATCATTGTTCACCTATATACATTGCATTGTGAATGATAATAGTAACCCACAATGTTTTGTTTTCTCTCTCTTTCTTTATGTTTTTTTAATTTTTATCACGATTTGTTTTTCAATTTTTTTTTCGATTTCATCTTTTAATATTGAGATGGTTGAGAATTTAAATTTATAATTTGTTTCTTTTTATTTTACCTTTTTATAAGGTTAACATGGTTTATAGATTTGTCAGATTAACTCAGGTTGTCCTAGTTTACGGGTTTGATGGGTGTTTTTTTTAATTGAACTTGACTTTTTTATCATCTATTTGTTTTCTCATATGAAGTGAAAGTGAATGCATTACTAGGAGTGTGACGCTTTATTTGATCCATTGACATATTCACAAGTTTGGCTAGTTGACTTAGTTTGCAAGTATGACAAGTTTAACTTTTTTAAATTAGATTTTTTTTATTTACTAGGTTAATTTGGAATTCAATTTCATAATTAGTTTCATTTTGCCTTTTAGAGGTTATCATGATCTAAAAAATATCTCGGTATTAGGTTGGTGTTTGATTTCACAATCATTTATTTTTGTTATCATGTAGTTAAATAAAAAAAATTATAATCTTAGTGGAGTCCATAACTCAGTTCACAGGTTTGGTGTACTAGCTGACTTACCCGATTCACAAGTTTAACAAGTTTACCCACCAATATGATATGTTTTTTTTTTGTGTTTTTAGTCTTTTAATTGTTTTTAATTTATTTCTTTTCGATTTCATCATTTTAATATCAGATTGATTGTGAAAATGGACTACATTATTGATTTTTGTTTGCTTTCTAGGGATAATTGTCTCAAATAAGTGTTTATTTTTAGTTGGTGCTTAATTTTATGAGCATCTGTTTTTATCATATAATGAAATAAATAAAATATAAAAAAGTTATTAAATCCAATAGAATCCATGACCCGAGTTGCAGGGGGGCGAGGTTAATCTAATCTTTCATCATCTCAATATTTTTTTTAAAAAACATTATCATCTTGAAGTTTTTTTAAAAGCTAAATCATGTTTTTATTGATCATCAAGGTTACATTTGAACCTATGAAATCGATCGATTTAAGCCGAGTTAGCTCTCACACAGCTTAATTAAAAACTTGAGTTAAGCAAATAGTTGAGTTGGAAAGTTTCAAAATTAACCCATGAAATTGATGTTTTTATCGATCATCAAGGTTACATTTGGACCTATGAAATCGATCGATTTAAGTCGAGTTAGCTCTCACACAGCTTAATTAAAAATTTGAGCTAAGCAAATAGTTGAGTTGGAAGGTTTCAAAATTAACCCACTTGATTAGGTTTAATAACACTATTAAAAAATTCTTCGTACTTTAATTTTTTTTTTTTTTGCATTTTAAAAGAAATTTGATATTGACTTATGGCAGAGTGTGAACTAATATACTAGTAAGAAAAGTTAAATGATGTAGGGAAAACACCGTAACTTTCCTCACAAAACATTGTGGATTGCTACAGTATTTCCCCACATTATTTTTTTTACAAAGTTTTTTTTTGTTTTTTTGTATGATTTTTTTTCAAAATTGTTTTTGTCAATTTTATTTTTTAATATTGAGATGGTTGAGAATTTAGTTTTGTAATTTTTTTTATTTTGTCTTTCTATGAGGTTAGCATGGTTTTCGGATTTGTCGAGGTAACCAAGGTTGCCCCAGTTTATGGATGTAATGTGTTTTTTTTAATTGAAGTTGACTTTTTTTATAGTCTTTTTTTCTCATATTGTTTAAACAATAGTTTTAGAGAAAAACCATGTTATTAAACTTTATAAAGTAACAAAAATTAAAGAATATGAGGGCAACCACTGTTCACTTAACACCTATTGTAATGTGGATTATAATAGTAATCCACAATGTTTTGCTTTCTTTTCTTTTCTTTTCTTGTTATGATTTTTTTTCAAGTCTATTTTTATCGATTTTATTTTTTAAAATTGAGATTGGTGATTATTTAGCTTTGTAATTTGCTTCTTTTTATTTTTTTTTATATGAGGTTAGCATGATTTACGGATTTGCTAAGGTAACTCATGTTGCCTCGGTTTATGAGTTTGGTGGGTTGTTTTTTTTTAATTGAACTTGACTTTTTTATATTCTATTTTTTCTCATATAGTTAAAAATTTTTTTTAGAGAAAATCATGTTATTAAACTTTATAAAGTACAAAAATTAATGGGTGTGAGGAAAATCATTGTTCACTTACACACATTGCACTGTGAATGACAATAATAACCCACAATATTTTGCTTTCTTTCTTTCTTTCTTTATGTTTTTTTTTTTATTTTTTGTCATGATTTTTTCCAAATTTATTTTTGTCAATTTCATCTTTTAATATTGGGATGGTTGAGAATTTGACTTCATAATTTTTTTTTATTTTATCTCTCTATAAGGTTAATATTGTTTGCGAATTTGTCAGATTAACTTAGGTTGTCTTGGCTTGCGAGTTCGATGGATGTCTTTTTTTAATTGAACTTGAATTTTTTATCATCTATTTTTTTCTCATATAGTTAAAAAAATAGTTTCAGAAAAAAATTATGTTATTAAACTTTATAAAGTCCATGGACCTATTCACAGGTTTAGCTGGTTGACTTAGTTTGCGAGTCTGGCAAGTTTAACCTTTTTAAATTAGAATTTTTTCATCCTTAGATACAATGTTAATTGGAAATTCAGTTTCATAATTGGTTTCGTTTCGCCTATTATGAGGTTATCATTATCTAAAAAATATCTAGATAATTGGTTGGTGTTTGATTTATAAATTATGTTATTAAACTTAAACTTTATAAAGTCCATGGACCTATTCACAGGTTTAGCTGGTTGACTTAGTTTGCGAGCCTGACAAGTTTAACCTTTTTAAATTAGATTTTTTTCATCCTTAGATACAATGTTAATTGGAAATTCAGTTTCATAATTGGTTTCGTTTCGCCTATTATGAGGTTATCATTATCTAAAAAATATCTAGATAATTGGTTGGTGTTTGATTTCACAATCATCTATTTTTGTTATCATATAGTTAAATAAAAAAATAGATTAAAAAAACAAATTATAATCCCAATGGAGTCCATAACCTAACTCACAAGTTTAGCGTATTAGTCCGGCTCACCCGATTCACATGTTTGACGAGTTTACCCAACAATAAGATATGTTTTTTGTTCTATTTTTTATCTTTTAATTTTTTTTTCAATTTATTCCTTTTCGATTTCATCATTTAATATTGAATTGGTTGAGAAATAAACTACATTATTGATTTTTGCTTGCTTTTTAAAGATAATTGTCTCAAATAAGTGTCTATTTTTAGGTTGGTGTCTAATTTTATGAGTATTTGTTTTTATTATGTTATTAAACCCAATAGAGTCCATCACCCAGGTTGCAGAGGGGCAAGGTTGATCATTATCTCAATATTTTTTAAAAATATTTCTATCTTTAAGTTTTTTAAAAAACTAAGTCATGCTTTTATCGATCATCAACGTTGCATTTTGACCTATAAAATCGATCATTTTAAGTCAAGCTAGCTCGCACACGATTTAATTAAAAACTTGAGTTAGATAAAAAGTTGAATCGAGAGGTTTTAAAATTAATCCACTTGATTAAATTTAATAATACTATTAAAAATTTATTTGTGTTCTTAATATTTTTTATATTTTTTAAAAATTAATCCAACCTACAATAAAAAAACACGGACCAATATATTGGTTATCATTAAGTTATGTTGCGTACTTGTGCTCTTTTATGTGCTGTGGAATGTAAAAGTATCATGTTATGTTTATAAATATTAAAAATGTTAAGTTTTATTAGAGAAAATCACTATTTTTTTTTTCATTTTGTCTCCATTCTCTCGAGAATTATAGTTTACATCAAGATTTAAAAATACAAATTTACCTTCATATAAAATATAGTAGAACCTTGATTAAATAATATTTGTGGCAGATCCCAGCTTGAAACCAACGTGGTAAATTAATAATTCACTAAATCTACAAGATAATACATTTTGAGAAGAAAAAAAAAAAGTCTCTCTCGATATATAAATTAATAATCTTTATATCCATCAAGAATTATATATATTTGCTGTTATATTTGCTTGAATATTTGTTCTCCATACTGAGATGCTAGATTAATTTTTATTAATTAATAATTTATTGATTCAATAATATCTTAATTAATAAATAAACTTTAATGGTTCAAAAGTATTAATTCATAGAGGTTTTACGGTATAACCAAAACATAGCAATAACATATTCTCATAACCCAATTTTTTACCTTTTTATTTTAATTATTTTTATTTAAAAAAATGATGAAAAACAAATAAAAATAAAATAAATGAAGAATAAATTAAAATTTAGGTTAAGAGCAGCATGATTGGAAGTTTAAAGATTTAATTAAACTCTTTTTAATTAATTAAATCAAGGGTTTAATTGGAGAATTGATTTAATTAAAATTCAAATTATTTTAATTAATGAAATCAAGAGTTTAATTGAAGAATTAATGAGTTTAAGGACTTAATTAAACTTTGATTTAATTAATTAAAGGAATTAGGGGTGTAATTGAAAGAATATCAAAGTTTAGAGTTGATTCAAGGAAAAATTGCTAGAAAATTAAAGTCCAAGGACCAAATTGAATAGTCCAAACATCTAGGACTGTTGTGTAAATGGCGTTATAACTCAAGGATTCAATTAAATTTAATCCAAGGGCACAATTAGAAATCAATTGTTTCTGATTAGGATCCCAATTGTTAAGTTTAAACTGTTTAGGGACTAAATTAAAAAAAGTCATGCCCAAGGACACAACGGCACCGTTTTGGAAGCATTGTTCAT
>Ga0325410_1000530_pt1 | contig 40084 bp, 41 predicted proteins | sample PopdelMetagenome_16_FD_206182 | JGI IMG/M metagenome (GOLD analysis project Ga0325410, IMG submission 206182) | Populus deltoides microbial communities from Bellville, Georgia, United States - Xylem-PdIQD-R3 | ecosystem: Host-associated > Plants > Phyllosphere > Stem > Wood/Secondary xylem...
AAATTTTAAAAATATATTATTTAAATATATTTGTTAGCGAATATATATGTTTGATATGATGATGTTTTTGTGCTGAGAAGAAAATTGAGAGTAGAGTCTGATTACGTAGAAAAAGCACGCCGTAGAATTACACAGCCCAATAAAAGAAGACCAAAAGAAAAGCAAACATATTTTTTGTAGCTCATACGCAAATTGTCAAAGACTCAAGTCTCCCTTTTTCACTTCACTAATAGCAGTAGCAAATACCAGACAAACTCACCAGCAGAATCTTAGCTGGATGCACCACCTCCTCCTCCTCCTCCTCCTTCTCCTCCACACTTTCCCTTCCTCTTCCTTTTCCTCTCTCATGATTCAACCCTTTCCCATTTTCCTTTCTCTCCCTCTCTCTTTCAACAAAGCAAACAGTCCCCACAAATCACACCCACAGCACATTTCTTTCCTCTTCTTCCTCCTCCTCCCTGCTGTTGAAGCATAGAGCCGAGACACCACAAAATGCCCACCTCTTTCCTCGCTTCCTCCTTCATCACTATATCACTCTTCCTCTTATCCTACGCACCCCTCCACTTATCCTCATCCACCACCACCACTAACCGTCGGATTCTTCATCAACCATTCTTCCCACAGGACTCCATTCCTCCCACCGAACCTCCATCTCCTTCCCCACCTTCCCCACCATCGCCACCATCGCCACCATCCCAAATCCCATTTCCCACTCCCACTCCCACCCCTAACCAATCCCCCTTTTTCCCTTCCTACCCTTCCCCTCCACCCCCTCCGTCCCCTACCGCATTCGCATCTTTTCCAGCCAACATCTCCTCTCTCATCCTCCCTCAGTCCTCTAAACCCAAACCCACTTCCCAAAAACTCCTCGTCGTCGCCATCTCGGCTGTCATCTCCGCTCTCATTGTCTTGGGCATCATCGCCTTTTATTACGCTCGCCGCCGGAGAAACCAAACTAACTTCTCCGACAACAAGACTTACGGTGGATCCAGTAACAGTAACAGACTCCAAGTAACTGCAGATACTAGAGCAAGTAGCAACAGCCATAAACTAAGAACCTCTTCAACTAGTTCCGAGTTTCTTTACTTGGGAACTTTAGTAAATTCAAGGAGGTTAGATGAAAGCTCCAATGACAACACTAATGTCAGGTCTGATCATCATAAACTGGAGTCCCCGGAGCTCCGGCCCCTTCCACCGCTCAACAGGGATAATTCGAGGCAGAATTATGGAAGTGGCAATTTTGATAGGGATGGGAATGAAGAGGAGGAGGAAGAGGAGTTTTACTCACCGCGAGGATCTTCAGGCGGTAGAGAAAGCTCCAGCGGGTCTAGAAGAGGTTTTTCTGCTGCTGCTGCAGGTTTTGAAGCAAAAAGTATTGAATCTTCGAGCTCGCATTCGTCTTCCACTTCAGCTTCTCCTGCTCGGTCTCATTCTCTCAGTATTTCTCCGCCAGTAAGTTTGAGTCCCAGACCAAAATCGCCGGAATCTGTTACTGTACTTGCTGCTCAATCGTTGCCACCACCATCGCCATCAATAATGGATGCTCATAATGAGAGGGAATCTTCATCATCATCTTGTGCTTCATCTCCATATGCTTCGCCTAAAATTACACTAAATTTGGAAAGAAATGTACTGTCTTCGGCTTCTACTTCTCCTAGAGTGTTGAATGATTTGGATCGAAACAATGTGATTATGCGGTCTCCATCTTTATCTCCAGCTAGAATATTGAATAGCAATTTGGCCCAAAATAGACCTTCTAGCTCACCTTCTTCTGTTTCAACTTCACCTGATAGAGTACTGAACGATTTGGCTCGATTTAATGTGAATTCTCCATCGTTGTCCTCTGTTTCTTCATCACCTGATAGAGATTTGGAAAGGACCCCATCACCGAAAATATCAATTGATTTGGATCGAACTGCGCAGTCTCCTTCACTGTCTGTTGCTTCTTCACCAGAAAGAGGTTTCGAGAAGAGCCTACCTACATCTCCAATAGTTTCAAATGTTTTTGATCGAATTGAGATGTCTCCTTCATTGTCTGTAGCTAAGAGCACATTTTCATCTCCCAGAATCTCGAATGTTTCAGATCATACTAGGATGTCTCCTACATTATTGTCTTCACCTTCTTCTTCGCCGGATAGAAAGAGCCCAGATGTATCACCAACAATGACTTCTAGTGTTTTGGGTCTAAATGCTAGAATTAGTAATGTTTTCGAGCAGCTTATGTCAGTTCCGCCTCCTCCGCCCCCGCCCCCGCCTCCGCCTCCGCCAATGTTGCTACCGCGAAGACAATGGGAATCTCCCAGTGTTAATGCATTATCAACACCAACTGACCAGCCAATTTCAAAGCCTCCAGCGCTTATACCACCCTCAAGGCCTTTTGTATTACAAAGCACAACCAATGTATCGCCAATTGAGTTGCCACCTAGTTCTAAAACAATGGAGGATGCCGAGGAAACTCCTAAACCAAAGTTAAAGCCCTTGCATTGGGATAAAGTTAGAGCAAGCTCTGATCGTGAAATGGTGTGGGATCATCTGAGGTCCAGTTCTTTTAAGTAAGACTCTGAACCCTCTGTTACCTATTTACTTGTAATCTGTGTTTTCGTGCTCTTTTTTTTAGTAAAAGAGGTCTAAATTTCTAGTTCAAATATGGATTATTTTCTCTTCTCTTCCTGAATAATTGGTTGAATTGGATATTCCGCAGATTGAACGAGGAAATGATTGAGACATTGTTCGTCGTCAATACGCCAAAACCAAAGCCAGCCACTCCTCATTCAATTAGCCTAACACCCAACCAAGAAAATAGGGTACTTGATCCCAAAAAGGCGCAGAACATTGCAATTTTGCTCCGGGCATTCAATGTGACAATTGAGGAAGTTTGTGAAGGCCTTTTAGAAGGTAAATGTCCATTAATATAGTAGACATGGTCCAAGTGTCTTGTTTTATTTCATGTCTTGGGGTTCTGTCTGGGGAATGAATTCTTGGCTTATTTGTTTGTTGCTTGAAAATAACCATTCTAGGCTTCTTTTTTTTTTGAACATATTTGACCCGCTGATGAACCAGTATTTTATTGTTGAGGTCTCTTTTCATCATTGCTTAACTTTACTGAAAGATCTTCGGTTGCTTCTGGCCTTTGGACGTACACAATGCATTTATTTTTTATGAGGCAGCCTGCGTTCGATTACATTTGACATCTTGAGATCTGCTAACTTATGGAGAACTCCTAATTCACTAAATGCCTCATCTTGTCATTTTGTGTTGGATTTGTTACTTCCATCATCCACTACTGCTTCTTTCGGGCCCTTTTAATTTGTATGATGAGCGTGCAGTGACATGCCCAATTATTTATTACTGATCCCGCAACTAAAGCAAGTCCCACTTGTTATGCAGGAAATGTTGATGCTCTAGGAACTGAACTTCTAGAAAGTTTATTGAAGATGGCTCCTACCAAAGAAGAGGAGCGTAAATTGAAAGAATACAAAGATGATTCTCCAACCAAGCTTGGTCATGCTGAGAAATTCCTGAAGGCAGTGATTGATGTACCTTTTGCATTTAAACGAGTGGATGCAATGCTTTACGTAGCCAATTTTGAGTCCGAGGTTGAATACCTCAAAAGGTCCTTTGAAACTCTGGAGGTAAATGGAGTCTTCTAATCCATTTCCTTTGATTCTTTGTTGCTTCTTTTTGGTTGTGGTATAATTGTGGTCATCAAGCCTACAATTTATGTACTTGCACATTCCTCAACACCTAAAAACATTTAGTAGCCATTTGGCTCTGCAATTCTCGAGATAGCTGCTCAAACTTATTATGGATGATTGTTGAATGGCCCAAAGGTGCTCCCTTGTCAGCTATCCAATAGAAAATTCTGTGCGCTTAGCAACCACCAGTCCTTGTGCTTCTTTCTTTCTAAATTAATCCATGTGATTTCTTGTCATTATTGTTTGGTGTTGGTGGATCTGAGATGTCACTGCCCAAGTCTCATTGTTTTTTCCTTTTTACAGGCAGCCTGTGAAGAACTGAGAAATAGCAGGATGTTTTTGAAACTTTTAGAAGCTGTGCTCAAGACAGGAAACCGCATGAATGTTGGCACTAACCGTGGCGATGCCCATGCCTTCAAGCTTGACACGCTCCTTAAGCTTGTTGATGTCAAGGGTGCAGATGGAAAGACCACACTCTTGCATTTTGTTGTACAGGAAATTATAAGAACCGAAGGTGCTCGTCTCTCTGGGACCAACAACACTCCAAACTCCACTTCCAGTGAAGATGCCAAGTGTAGGAAGCTCGGCCTGGAAGTTGTTTCTGGTCTGAGTTCAGAGCTCGGTGATGTGAAGAAAGCAGCTGCTATGGATTCTGATGTACTTAGCAGTGATGTCTCCAAGCTTTCTAGAGGGATTGAGAATATCAGTGAGGTGGTGCGATTAAATGAAACATTGGGAATGGTGGAAAGCTGTCAGAGATTTTCAGAGTCAATGACGAGGTTCATGAAAATGGCTGAGGGGGAGATTATAAGGATTCAAGCCCAAGAAAGTGTTGCTTTGTCACTAGTAAAGGAGATCACGGAATACTTCCATGGTAATTCAGCCAAGGAAGAGGCTCACCCCTTCAGAATCTTCATGGTGGTCAGAGACTTTCTTAGTGTTCTTGATCGTGTGTGCAAAGAAGTTGGTATGATAAATGAGCGAACAGTTGTTAGTTCTGCCCACAAATTTCCAGTTCCAGTTAATCCAATGCTTCCAGTTCCTGTAAATCCAACGCTGCCACAGGTTTTTTCTGGATCCAATGCAAGGAAGCAGTGTGATTCCTCCGATGATGAGAATGCATCTCCTTAATATTTGTGGCTCTTGTTCATATCAGGGTAAACTTATTGTTGCACCTAGCCAGGAAATGCCTAAGGCGGGTGAATTGGGCAGGTTGGGGTTCTCATGGGTTGGCATCTGGATTGCCAGATTTCTGTAATTTATTTTTCTTCAATATTTGTATAAATCCATGACAAAGATTTTGTAATTTGCTTTTGTCATATAGATAGTATACGACGAGGTTTTCTTTGGGTGAAGTAGGGCAATTTGCTGGCTTGACTTGCAGTCAACAATGGCAATGTCGTCACGTAAGCCTGTCGAAAACTTCAATTATAGGAAAGCTAAGCTGTTCAGTTATGCAAGTCATGAGCATAGGATGTATTCCTGTTGTATACATTAGACCAATCTGTACTGTACCTAATTAGTAATTGTTGTCTTTTTTCTGAAATTTTAATCTCATCATATGTTTGGCAAAAGCATTATATTTATTTCAAATCTCATACAGAACTAACTAGCACTCACGGACCTTGAGAATGACTGGTGTTAACAGCTTACCCTCCAATGGAGCTTCTGTACTCGGTTTTGGTGTGCGAAACCTGAAATATCTTTCAACAACATTCCACCACCTCACCTTTGCTACTGTCACCACCACTACAACCATAGCCACCACATCATCAATACCCTATTCATCACCACAACCACAACTATCTCACTGTTGTTACTCATTTTTTGATCCCATGTATTAGAGACGGTGTATACCTTTTTTGAACTGAGTGTAGAAATTTAACTCATTTTTGCTAGAAGATTGACAAAAGCAGAGAAATAAATATTTTTTTCGAAACCTTGTTTGAGCTGTTTTCTATACTCTTTATCCTTCCCCTTTCCTGCCAAAATCGTCAGGTTTTCTTAGATTGACCAGAAGTCTTCATAATGCTAAATTCATTCCTTCTTTATCTGGTTTTTAAGGTTAGATAAATCCCTCATAATTTGCACTAAAAAAACTGGTTCTGATGCTGTCGCAATTTTTTGTTCCAACTTAGGCTCTGATTCTGACTTGGTATTCTAGCTATATTCTGTCACTCATGACATTTTGAAAAATTGACCTACACCTTTATTGGGTCCTAAGATCACTGTTCTTATGGCAGACTCTCAGTCATATCAGGATTCTCGGCTTTGTCAGTTTCTGAATCAGATCAGGAGACCCTTTTGACTAACCAGGTTGCGGCCAGATTATGCTTTTCAAAACGAATTTATCTCATATTTTATCCCTCATGAAAGTTGTAGCTCTACAAGTTTAGATGAATTTGAGCTTTTGAATCGCTTGATTTCAATATCAGAAGTTCAAGATATTCCCATTTGAATATCTAACGTGAAAGCAGAGATTTCTGCCGCGAGAAGGATTTTGACCTGAGTTTAGCATTAAAGACTCTGCTTCCATCATAATTTTTGTTGGTCATTGTTCATAGGTCATATTCCCACTCATATCGGGATGCTCGACATTATCAGTTTCTGAATTAGATCAAGAGACCCTTTTTGACCAACCAGATTACTGCCAGATTCTGTTCTCTAAAACGATTTTATCTCACTTCGAATCCTTCATCAAAGTTGTAGTACTAGACGCGTAGATGAATTTGAGCTTTTGAATAGCGTGATTTCAATATCAGAAGCTCAAGATATTCCCATTTGAATATTTAATGTGAAAGTAGAGAATCCTGCCGCGAGAAGGGTTTAGCCCAAGTTCGCGGGCCTGATTCGAAGGATTTTTTTGGACCAAGGATTGAATTGAAAAGTGCTAAAATGAGGGATTGAATTGAAGAAGGATATTGAAAGCTGGAGAGGGGTCTGGATCATCATAAATGACAGGATTTTTACCACACCGAATAAGGAAAATAAGACTTTGCAGCATGCACCCTTACCCATCTGATTTTTTTCCTTTTTTTCTTTGCAAATTCCTGTTGTTTTCCTTTATCATCACGCTTGATTTTTGAACCTACAACCACGTTTTTATTGCCTCATTTCAAAAGGAGCAGATGGCCCTATGGAAGGAAAGAAAGAAGCCACACCATCCTCTAAAAAACTGGAAAGAAATCAGACATCAGAATCAAAATATTTAAGTTTTCTTTTTGAGTTTTTTTACTGCAAATCAGTAGGGATTTGCATCCTAGAATTAATGCATTGAATCTTTTTTAAATAGAGATATGTCTAGACTATATATAAGCTCTTCTAATGACCTAACGGGGGCAAAAAAAGAAAGAGCATAAAAAGAAGAGAAAACCGGGGAGAAAAGAGCAGAAAAAACAGCTAAAGAAAGAAAAGAAAAACGCAAGAGAGGTAGGGAGTAAAAAAACACAGATAGTTGGGGAACATAGAGGTTTTTTCTTTGATCCTTTCGGCACTGTGAAAGAAAAAAAGAGAGGAGAAAAGAGAGGCAGGCGACAGTAAAACTAGAAAAGCCAAGAGAACAAAAGAGGAAGTCTTTCTTTGGTTTTTCAGAGGCAAAATGCAGAAGTTTTTTCCATCGGTTTGTGTCTCATCTTCTGCATTTGAAACGTGCAGGATCTGCAGGTATGAGTCTCGACTTCCTTCATCTTTGACATATTTAAAGCTTTGTTTGGTTTTTGTTTCTTTTTTTCAAAAAATTTGTTTCTGCTTTTGTTTCAGGGACGTTCATTTTCCATCTTAGCAACAAAGTGGCTTGCTTGCCCACTGTCCCTCCCATGTCTTTGAGTTTAGTTTATTATCACTGTTAGAGCTGCGTTTTTATGTTTTACTCCCTAGTGATGAGAAACTGTGAGCTTTTAAAGTCTCCACCATCCCTTTCTCCCGTCACTCAAGCGTTCTCATGCAATGGAACGATGTATAAAAACAAGTGTTTAGGTGCAGAAGAGAGAGTTTAAAAAACGTGAGGGAGGGTCCTTTTCTTCAGTTAAGGATTCTTTTTTTTTTCCTGCCGATTCTGGGTTCACACTTTCTTCTTTGTTTTTTTTTTGAGTTTGCAGGGGGGGTCACGGTTCATGTTGTAATTTTTTTTTTTAGCTTCAGGACTCTGTTTTTTTTATGTTTTGTGCACACTGACTTGTGTTTTAAATTGGTGTGTCGAACCTTGTTTATTTGAGATGAATTGTTTTAAGCTTCCTGCGAATTTTAGAATAGGTGAATATTTTTTGTGATTGTTGTGTAATCGTGTTATTCATGTTTTGAAAAAATATTTTCTTGTGTGTTGCATAGAGCCAATACCCTAACATGTTTTGAATGCTCTTTTTTTTTAAATACAAAAAAATATTGGAAGTTTTAAAAATGTGTTTTCGCATGGATTTGTTAAACAAAAAAAATTAGTTTCTTGCATTTTTGGATTTTACAACATGTTTGTAAAACTCCAAAGGGTATTGGCTATTATTCCAAAAAATATAAAAATCTTATTTTGGGGGGAATTCATATATTATTCACCGCTAATGTTTGGATAAAGAAATCCTTAAAGGATGAAAATCCAAAATATTATTGGGAATAATTTGTTATTATTCACTGTTAATATTTGGATAAAGAAACCCTGAGTGGTAAATATCCAAAATAATTTTCTAGGAATAATAAATCCTCACACATCCTTGAAAGAAGCTTTGATTATAATCGAGGACATTTCAATTTTTTTTACTCCATGGTTTACGAGCTGTGAGAGTATAAAACACTAAGGCAAAAATAGGCTTTTAAAGCGCCCTAGATTTCTAAAGTTTTGTCCCTCATTGCAATTTACGAGTCGCAAACTCTTGAAATACCAAAGGAAAATTGAGCTTTTAAAGCACATGGAATCTCCTTGGATTTCTATCTTAATAAATTTAGTTAGAATCAAACCTAGGAAAACTGATAGGATTAGAAAACACCAATACCATAGCAATTATAAGACAAACCAAACACCAAGCAGCATACCTTAGGTAGGGCGTACTAGGGGTGCTAATACCTTGAAATACCAAAGGAAAATTGAGCTTTTAAAGCACATGAAATCTCCTTGGATTTCTATCTTAATAAATTTAGTTAGAATCAAACCTAGGAAAACTGATGGGATTAGAAAACACCAACACCATAGCAATTATAAGACAAACCAAATACCAAACAGCTTACCTTAGGTAGGGCGTACTAGGGGTGCTAATACCTTCCCTTTACGCAACCATTCCTTTGCCTTAAAATCTCTGAAACACTAGTTAGGGTTCCTAGTGACCAACATACTAGGTGACGACTCCCTTATTCACAATAAAGCAAAAACGACCCCGAAATCAATCGCTGCTCCGCCGCGCTCCACTACGAGGGTACGACAGGATGGCGACTCCACTGGGAACTTAGGACTAGGCTTGGTAATTTGTTTGTTTATGCTGTGTTATTGGTTTTTGTTTTCTTATATGAATGATACTTTGTTTAAAAGCTTTAGCATGCATCTTTACGTTCTGTCATACATGATATAGTCATGCATCACTTTATTATTATTATCTTTTTGAGGGCACACACATTTAACTTTAAGTTAAGTGGGGAACTAGCAGCTTGTCTTATGACTTGAGTTAAATTTTAAGTTTGTGTAAACCCCAACTCTTTGCTGAGTGTTTAGACTGATAGTGATTGGTACACGTGCCATCCTACTATCTGCTGAACCCCCATATTGCCTTTACAAGAGACCTTTTTTTAGAGATCAAGTAGTAAACATACCCTATGTCTCACGTAAAGGAACTAGAACTTATCCTTAGGGTGTATGCTCCATAATATCTTTTGCATCAAAACAAGTCTAACCCAATGGCATTTTGAATTGCAGGACTTGTGAACGAAATAACCACCATATCTAAATTTTCCATCATACAATATAGGAAAAATTCTGAACTGTCACAATTGACTGAAGGAGATTGCCTTAGAAGCGATGTTAAGAAACTGTCACCAATCAAGAACCTGAATTGCATTATGAATGAGGTGAACAAGTTAATGACTCACTTTCAGAATGTGGATAAGGATGCATTTTTTTAGGAAATATGGACGTTTGGTGGAAATTGCAAGGGTAGAAGTTTTAAGCCCAGTTGTGCGAGCCATAGTTCATTTTTGGGATCCAAACTACCAATGTTTTTTTTTGGAAGCATAGACCTATGTCCCACTATGGAGGAATATGGGATGTTGACTGAATTTCCTAACAATCTGTATCGGATTTATTTGCCTTTAAGATCTGACAAAATCATCCCCGAACTGTCAAAACTGCTCGGAATCTCCAACTTGGAAAAGTTTTTGGAAAAGAATGCTACCGGTTTGAAATGGAGGATGCTAGAAATTAAACTAGAAAAGAAGTCAGGATTAGAAAAGGAGAGATTGATTACCTTGGGCATATTTGGCATTGAGTTGTTCTCAAGTCATACGGGTGTAGTGAGTTTGGAGGCCGCCGCTGCTTATGTAGAGTATGAGAATACACAAATCAATCCAGTGGTTGCTGTTTTAGCTGAAACTATCTTGACGCTTAATCATTGTAGGAGGACTGAAAAAGGAGCAATGAGATGCTGCACACAGTTGTTGTATATCTGGATGGCTAGCCATATCAAAATAAAAAAACCTGTCTTCAATAATTTTTGGTGGTTCACCCAAAGACCACTGAAGTTGGTGGAAGAAAAAGAATGGGGAGATCTAGACAATCAAGGTTGGGTTGACAAATTAGAAGGTTTCCCTAATAGTGATTTCAAGTGGAGAGCCCCATAGGCAACGACAGTGAAAGTCCTAATGAGTTGTGGATAAAGATGTTGGGTGCCATTGGTAGGGATTACAGGCTATGTGAGTTATACTCCTGCCCTAGTGGTAAAGCAATTTGGGGGCATGCAGTTTGTTCCAAGGACTTTAGGAATTGCTCAATTCTTTGGTTTGTTCAAAGATCCCATTGCATAAGAAGTTTTGGAGATCATCAAACAAGATTGGAAGCATCTAGTTTTGGTTGAGATGGAAGGTTTAAAGGATCCAAGTGCAAGTGAAGGACATGCAAAATGGAGAGACTTAGCAGCTTCAGCCATGCCTTGTGTAGGAGCCAAATTTCCCCAAACTATAGAAGAGCCTATTAAGAGGAAAAAGGTCAATAATGAAGAGGAGTTGAGAACACAAGTGGAAAAACTTCGGATAGAGTTGAACAAAAGCAGAAAAGACAAGGCAATGTTGGAAGAAATGATGCTAAAAGAAGATAAAAGGAGAGCATTTCTAGATGAGCAAATACAATCTAGAGATGCGCGAATAACAAAGCTTGAGTTAAAGCTGGGTGAGAAGAAGATTGCTAGGGAAAGAAGTGAGAAGGAGCTAAGAGGGATGGGTTTAGATTGGATGCAAAGTTGCTCTGAACTTGAAGCAATGGAGATTGACTTTAACGATTGCTAAGGAAGTGTAGAATATTACCAAGAAAAATTTGCACAAGTCCAGTTCGAACTGATGGATAGGATTGGGAAGTATGAGGATTTGAACAAGAAGTATATAGAGTTGGAAAGCCGTTCGATAGGGATTGCAAAAGAAGAAAGTAAAAGAAAAGGTTTTGAGGCTGTTGAAACAAAATTAACGGTTAAGAAGAATGAGATAAAAGTTATGAGGATAAAACTTGACAAGGAACGTGAAAAGGTGAAGTATTTGGACGAGAAGCTAGCAGCAATGGAAAAACACAAAGATCAAATCAACGCCAACAACACTACTTTAAACAAAACCAATATGTTGCTCATAGAAAAGATGACCAAGACAGATGAGCAAATAGACGAAGCTGCTGCACATGCTCGAATTATTAGAATCAATGCGCGAAATGTGAGAGGGGACATCATTCGCTATCGCCGAAGCCTAGCTAAAACCGATGCCTTTCTAGGGAAGATTGAGAACCGCGGCTTTGCCTTTTTACCTTTGGCTAGAGAGTTTGTGGAGGAAAAGGATTAATATATTTTGTATTTCCTTTTTATTTATAAATGTAATAAACTTATCAAGCATTAATGAAAAGGGCGTTGACCCATCTTCTTATGCAAAATCTATCTCTTGGTGAATATGATTCAAGCAAATGACTTGAAAGGCAGTACTCCTAGCAATGTGACAAGAGAACCTATGTTTATAAGGTGGTGGCTATTATTCGTTCACAAGAAGGCTGCATCCATACCCAATATACAAAGCATTCTCATCACAATCATGCATTTTCTCATACATCTATACACGCATCTGCAGACTAAGAAACATAGGTTCCCCTTCTAGAATCCACAACACTCGACAAAGAAAAAGGATGGAAAATAAAGAAAGGTCACAACCAGAAGCTCAATATCAAAGAGAGCTTGAAGGAGTTCGAAATGATGTGGCGCACTTGACCAGTTTGCTCGAGCAAATGTTGAGAGCCAAAGATGGAGAGGGAACGTCTACTCAACCTAATGAAGCACCACCAGCAGCTCAAATCCCTGTCGCACTTATAAATGATGAGGCAAATACACCAAATAAGCAGCATCTAATCCCACTCGGTCCATCCAAATCCCTATTACAATGGATTTAACAAACGAGGATCCACAGGATGTCAGATTCTCTGATAATATAGGGTATGATAAGTGGATTGCGCTAGAAGAGAGGCTAAGGGCAGTTGAAGGAAATGATTTATTTGACCCAATTAGGGCCGTTGAAGTATGTTTGGTGCCTAACATCGTAATTCCAAAGGAGTTCAGAGTGTTAGAGTTTGTTAAGTATACTAGATGGAGTGCCTGAAGACCAATCTTCTTTCCTACTATAACAAGATGGCAGAAGTTATCCATGATGATAAATTGCTAATTTACTTCTTCCAGGATAGCCTGACAGGATCGACCCTCAGCTGGTATATAAGGCTGGACAACGTTAGGATCAAGAAATGGATAGATCTTGCAGATGCTTTCTTAAAACAATACAAGTTTAATCTTGAGATTGCTCCTGATAGGACCAGTCTGATTACCATGGAGAAAGGAACTCAAGAGTTCGTGAGGGCTTATGCTCAAAGGTGGCGAGACCAAGCTGTCAATGTACAACCTCCACTAATAGAGACGGAGATGGTAACACTGTTTGCCAATACTTTTGGGCCCCATACTACGAACATCTTATGGGTAGCTTAACCCAGCATTTCTATGATGCTGTGTGAATTGCTAAAAGGATTGAGCAAGGAATCCAAAGTGGGAGAATTATGGAACCTATAGAGAAGAGGGGTTTTGTTGGGAAGAAGAAGGAAATCGAGGTGAATAACCTAGAAGGCAGGTACTAAGGGAAAGGAAAAAACTACAAAAACTACCAAACACCTACCTCCCAAATCACCAGCATTAACTTTTCCAAACCCTCCGTCCTAAACCAACCCCATTAAATGAAATTCTCGGCCAATAACCAAAAAATTTACCAAAGGAGAGACAACCGACAACCAGAAGAACAATTACCACCTTTGCCAATGACCCTAAAAGAGTTATATGCCAATTTGCTAAGTATTGGACAGATGGCTCCCCTATCATTACCACCTGTGTAGCCACCTTTCCCTACCTGGTACAACCCCGAGTTGACTTGTGAATACCATGCTGGTAATACGGGTCATAGCATCAAAAACTGTGTAGCTTTTAAGAAGAGGATATCATAGCTTATCAAAATCAAATAAGTAGCTTTTGAAGATTTGCCTAATGTGAATTCAAACCCTTTACCCAAACATGTTGTAGGTGGTAGTGGAGTGAATACTATAAAGGTCGGTAGCAAAGAGAAGGTGTTAAAAGTGACCATGGCGAGGCTGTACGAGATATTGGTACAATCTGGACATTTGAAGAAACCATCTGAACATTGCATGAGGGAAAATTATTTTTGCCTATTTCATAAAAAGAAAGGGCATCACATTGATGAATACATTAAGTTTCATCAAAAGGTTCCGAGAATGCTGACTTTAGGAGAGCCAAGGATTGAGGCTGTAAAAGATAATGAAGAGATAAAGATGCTAGAGAATCAGGGGAAATGTAGATTCCAATCAATAGCTAATGGGCTCTTGAAATTGGTATTAACTAAGCCCTCATATGCAAACAAAGTAGACTATGGAGTGATGCTTGGAGATTATGGATATACCTCGAATATCATAACTCCTTTGCCGTTGTTCCGAATTGAGATAAGTGGGCTAACTCGGAGTGGTCGTTATTTCACACCTAAAGAACTAGAGAAGCAAAGAAAGGCTAAGGGCAAGGAGGTGTTGGAACTCGATAAAGAGTTTGAGGTAAATAAACCTCTGACTGAGGAAGAAACAAATAAGTTCCTGAAATTGATGAAGCATAGTGAGTACTGTATAGTGGATCAGTTGAAGAAGACCCCTGCCAAGATCTCCATCATGTCATTAATACTCAACTCCGAGCCGCATCGTAATGCTTTGCAAAAAGTACCGAATGAGGCCTACGTACCCCAAGATATTGAACAAAAGACTATAGAGCATCTAGTAGGGAGGATCCATGTTACCAATTACTTATATTTCATGGAAGATGAACTTGACGCTGAAGGAACTGGACATAACAGGCCCTTGTATGTCACGGTCCGATGTAAAGATTGTCTCATCGGTAAAGTTCTTATTGATAACGGCTCAGCCTTTAATGTGTTACCAAGGCATATGCTGGATGAAATGCCGGTAGATCCCACACAGATGCAACCCAGTGTGATGACGGCTAGAGCATACGATGGCTCGCCAAGGCAAGTGATAAGGACAATTGAAGTCGAATTAGCTGTGGGTCCACAAGTCTTTCTAGTAACCTTTCAAGTGATGGATATCCACCTTTCTTATAGTATGTTGTTAGGAAGACCATGGATACATTCTGCTGGAGCTATCACCTCCTCACTACATCAATGTTTGAAGTACATTGCCAATGGTGTTCTGGTTACTGTTAAGGCTGAGAAGACTATATCAATGGTAAGAAATGTGGCCGTTCCATTCATTGAAGCTGAAGATTGTAAGGATGGAAACCTTCATGCATTTGAGGTTGTGAATACCGAGTGGGTGCCCGAGAACACTATGGTGAGGAAGCCAGAAATCTTGGAGGCCACCAAAATGGCCGCTAAAAGCTTTTTGAAACACAAGATTCCTTTCCCATATGACATTGAGAAAGGAAGGCTTGAATGGATTGATATAATCAAACTAAAAGCTGCAGAACAGAAGTTTGGGCTTGGATATAAGCCCAAGAAGGAGGATTACAAGCGAGCTGCTGGTGCAAGAAGGGAGAAGAGAATGACTAGGATTGAAGGAAAAAAGCCTGAAGAAGAAAGCTTAGCCATCCCTCCAATCAGGATTTTGTTTCCAAAAGCCGCATATATGATGCATCCTAATAAGTGACATGGAAACCTCCTTCAGAAGCTTTCTTCAATGAACATAAACACTCTGGAGGAAGATCAAGTCGAGGATATTGCTGAGAAAAGTGAATCCGGAAAAAGGGATAAAGAGTTGCTGCAATTAACCATCCACACTCTAGAAGAAGTCACCGTTATGACTTTCGTTCGAAAGCTAGCCAAAGGAGAGAAGTTCTAGAATTGGAAGACCCAAGAAGCTCCATTGGTTTTCAAAATGAACCCTGAAAGCGGATCCTCCACAACAACACTTGCACTTTACATTGAAAATGAATGACTAAACTTTAAAGAATACATAGTAGTTGTAAAAGATGAGGAATGAGAGGAGAAAAATATATGGGAATTCATAAAATTAATATAACAACATGAACAGGCTTGGAGGCCCGCTAAAGAGGAACTTGAAACCATAAATGTAGGTAATGAAGAAATCAAGCGAGAACTGAAAATAGGGACTTTAATTACCCCTAAAGAGAAGAAAGAGTTGATTGCACTAATCCGAGATTACGTAGATGTCTTTGCCTAGTCCTATGAGGATATGCCTGGTTTGGATACGGATATTGTAGTACATAGGATACCGCTGGTGGAAAGATGCAAGCCGATTAAGCAGAAGTTAAGGAGAACTTATCTAGAGATCTTAATTAAAGTAAAGGCAGAAATTGAAAAACAATGGAACGCTGATTTTTTAGAACTAGTCAAGTATCCACAATAGGTGTCAAACATAGTGGTGGTACCCAAAAAGGAAGGTAAAATCAGAGTTTCTGTGGACTTTACGGACTTAAACAGGGCTAGCCCTAAAGATAATTTCCCTTTACCACACATAGATATGTTAGTTAATAATGCAGCACGTAGCCCCATATATTCCTTCATGGATGGGTTTTTGGGCTACAATCAGATAAAAATAGCGCAAGAGAATAAGGAGAAGACAACCTTTGTAACATCATGAGGAACCTTTTGCTACAAAGTCATGCCATTTGGTTTAAAGAATGCTGGGGCCACCTACCAAAGGGCTATGGTGACTTTGTTTCACGATATGATGCACAAAGAGATTGAAGTATACATGGATGACATGATTGCTAAATGTAGAGAGGGAGAGAATCATGTCCAAATATTGAAGAAATTATTTGAAAGGCTAAGGAAATATAAGTTAAGGCTTAACCCAGCAAAGTGATCATTCGGGGTGAAATCCGGTAAGTTGTTGGGATTTGTGGTGAGTGATAAAGGGATAGAAGTGGATCCCGACAAAGTAAAGGCTATTCAATCTATGCCACCTCCCAAGACTGAGAAGGATGTGAGAGGTTTCTTAAGAAGGTTGAATTACATTGCTCGGTTTATATCCCAATTAACCATGACTTGTGACCCGATCTTTCGTTTGTTAAGGAAGAAGAACCCTGGAATATGGAATGAAGAGTGTGAAGAGGCTTTTGAGAAAATCAAGCAGCACTTATTGAATCCACCTTTGCTTGTTCCTCATGTACCAGAAAGGCCATTGATAGTGTACCTAACAGTAACCGAAACAACATTGGGATGTGTGCTTGGGCAACACGATGAAATCGGAAGGAAGGAAAGGGTCATTTATTACCTGAGTAAGAAGTTCACGGAATGCGAGTCTAGGTATACTGTGATTGAGAAGCTGTGTTGTGCGCTGACATGAGCTGCAAAGAGATTACATCAGTATATGTTGTATCACACTACGTGGTTAATTTCCAAATTAGATCCGTTGAGGTACATTTATGAAAAGCCCTATCCATCTAGTCGAATTGCAAGATGGCAAGTTCTATTGGCTGAGTATGACATAATATATATGACAAGGAAAGCCGTGAAAGGGAGTGTTATTGTCGATCACTTGGTTGACCATGCTATGGAAGATTATGAGTCGTTAAACTTTAACTTTCCCGATGAAGATGTGCTTGTAATCGAGGAAGAGAAATCAGATTGGTGGGTTATGTACTTTGATGGTGCTATAAATGTATGTGGTAACGGAGCGGGAGCAATGATAATCTCTCCTGATAAGAAGCAATATCCGGTTTCAGTTAAGCTGCAGTTCGGGTGCACCAACAACATGGTTGATTATGAAGCTTGCATTCTCAGTTTACAGGCTGCATTAGAGATGAACATCAAAAAGATAGATGTGTATGGAGACTCAATGCTGATCATTTGCCAAGTAAAAGGAGAATGGCAAACCAAGGAAGAGAAGTTAAGGCCTTACCAAGAATACTTAGCTAAACTGGCTAGAGAGTTTTAGGAAATAGAGTTCACCCATCTAGGAAGGGAAGGAAACCAATTTGTAGATGCTTTGGCCACACTAGCATCTATGGCCAAGATAGACTTTGGGCACAAGGTACAGCCGGTATACATCAATATTAGAAATAACCCAGCTCATTGATACTCAGTCGAAAGGGAAGTGGATGGAAACCCTTGGTACTATGATATCAAGAATTTCATCCAAAACCAGGCATATCTCATGGGGGCATCCAAAATCGACAAGAAGACCTTAAGGAGGTTGGCAATAGATTTTTATCTTAATGGGGAGATTTTGTATAAGAAATCATTTGACGGGACTTTGTTGAGATGTTTGGATGAATTTGAAGCAAAAAGAGCGTTATGGGAAGTCCATGAAGGGATTTGCTTAACCTATGCTAATGGACACGTGATGGCTAGGAAGATACAAAAAGTCGGGTACTTATGGATGACATTAGAGAAGGATTGCATTTACTATGTCCGAAAATGTTATAAGTGCCAAGTATATAGTGACAAAATCAACGCACCTCTAGCTCCTCTGTTTAACTTGACATCTCCATGGCCCTTCGCGATATGGGGAATTGATGTGATTGGACCTGTAAACCTAAAAGTCAGCAATGGTCATAGGTTTATTCTCGTGGCTATAGACTACTTTACAAAATAGGTAGAAGCCGGGTCATTTGCTCGTGTGACACAAAAAGTGAAATTTATTGAAAGAGATTTGATATGTCGGTATGGTCCACCAAAAAAGATTATAACTGATAATGCCCAGAATTTCAATGGCAAGATGATAATAGAACTCTGCACTAAATGAAAAATCAAGCATTCCAACTCTTCGCCATATAGACCAAAGATGAATGGTGCGGTAGAAGCTACTAACAAGAATGTCAAAAAGATTATTCAGAAGATAGTAGTCACCTATAAGGATTGGCATGAGATGTTGCCATTTGCCCTTCATGCATATCGCACCACAGTCCAAGCCTCAACAGGAGCCACCCCGTACACGTTGGTATATGGAAAGGAGGTGGTGATGCCTTTAAAAGTGGAAATCCCATCATTGAGAGTACTGGTAGACTCTAAGCTGGAAGAGGTAGAATGGGCAAAAGTTAGATATGAACAACTGAATCTAATCAGTGAAAAGAGGATAGCCGCAATCTATCATCATCAACTCTACTAAAGAAGGATGGTCAAATCATACGACAAGAAGGTTCGACCTCGAGGATTCCACGAAGGAGATCTTGTACTGAAGAAAATATTGCCTTTACCAGGAGAAGATCAAAGTACATGGGCGCCGAACTATGAGGGCCCTTACATGGTGAAGAAAGCATTCTCGGGAGGAGCTTTGCTGTTATCTAGAATAGATGGAGAAGATCTAGCTAGGCCTGTGAATTCTGACTCTGTAAGGAAATACTACGCTTGATGTATTCTGTAATTTCCCAATCAATAAAATAAAGTTTGGCCATGAATTCTCTCTGTAAAAAACCTTTTTCTTCATAAAGCGCATGATCTCATAGCATTTGAAATATTTTACTTAAACAAACTCTTTTCTTATGCATGACTAAGGAAATGACTCCATCAATTGGAAGGAACCAAACCAATTTTAAAACTAACAGGTATTGCACACCACACTGGGGACAAAAAAAAGGTGCAGATAGGGGTCCATAGGGAATCAAAGCCCAAAAAGGTATCATCATAAAAACTTTTGAAATTTTTTTTATGAGAATTGCTAATTGCATTGAAGGTTGCAGTTTTCATGAATAAAACCAAAACTTTTGAGTTTTCCTTTTAAAATAATAATAAAGGACAATACTCAATGGAGCAAGAAAGGGCCCCACAAAGAACCAGAGATCTCTTCACCAAGAGGATATAAAGTATAACGTGTGGAGCATATTCCGGTTCAAGAGAAAAGATCGGACAAACAAATGGAAACAAGAGCTCGAAGAAGTCTACAATGAAAGGGGGACCTATGTTTCCAGGATAGGTAACAAAAACATGCATGTTATATTGTCATAACACTAATCTGGCAAGAAAGGTGGGACAAAAGCCAAATTAGTTCCAAGTTTTTAGGAATCACTCAAAGACAGAATCTCAAGTCAACGGAGCTACGAAAAAGAATATGAATTGTGAACCAACACTGTTTCATTTCCTCGAGGTAAGATGTTTTCCTTTGAAGTTTGAGATGGGCAGGTCACCTGATATTGAGACCATTTCTTAGAAAAACGTGTAGTTTTCTAAGAATCTTAGGATAGGCAGGTCACCCAATATTGAGACCATTTCTTAGAAAAGCGTGGAGTTTTCTAAGAATTTTAAGAGGGGCCGGTTACCTAATATTGAAACCGTTTCTCAGAAAAACGTGGAGTTTTCTAAGAATTTTAAGATGGGCCGGTCACCTGATATTGAGACCATTTCTTAGAAAAGCGTGGAGTTTTCTAAGAATCTTAAGATGGGCAGGTCACCCGATATTGAGACCGTTCCTTAGAAAAGTGTGGAGTTTTCTAAGAATTTTAAGATGGGCAGGTCACTCGATATTGAGATCTTTTCTTAGAAAAGTGTGGAGTTTTCTAAGAATTTTAAGATGGGTCGATTACTTGATATTGAAACTGTTTCTTAGAAAAGCGTGGAGTTTTCTAAGAATTTTAAGATGGGCCGGTCACCTGATACGGAGACCGTTTCTTAGAAAAACGTGGAGTTTTTTAAGAATTTTAAGAGGGACTGGTTACCTGATATTGAAACCGTTTATTAGAAAGCATGGAGTTTTCTAAGAATTTTAAGAGGGGCTGATCACCCGATATTGAGACCCTTTTTTAGAAAAGCGTGGAGTTTTCTAATTTTTTTTTAAGGTGGGCAGGTCACCCGATATTGAGATCATTTCTTAGAAAAGCATGGAGTTTTCTAAGAATTTCAGGAGGGGCCTGTCACCCGATATTGAGACCATTTCTTAGGAAAACGTAGAGTTTTCTAAGAATTTTAAGAGGAGTCAGTCCCCTGATATTGAAACTGTTTCTTAGAAAAGCGTGGAGTTTTCTAAGAATTTTAAGATGGGTTGGTCATTTGATATTGAAACTGTTTCTTAGAAAAGCCTGGAGTTTTCTAAGAATTTTAAGAGGGGTCGGTCACCCGATATTGAGACCATTTCTTAGAAAAGCGTGGAGTTTTCTAAAAATTTTAAGGTGGGTAGACCATTTCTTAGTAAAGCGTGGAGTTTTCTAAGAATTTTAGGATGAGCAGGTCACCCAATAATTGGACCGTTTCTAAAAATAAACGTGGAGTTTTTCTAGAAATCTTAAGATATGCAGGTCACCTGATAGGGAGACCATTGTTTAGGAAGGGAGACCATTGTTTAGGAAAAGCACTGAGTTTCAGCATGATCAAACAATTTATCTTTACAACACTTACTACGCGAAGCACTTGACAAGTTTTGCTTCGTAAGCATTATAAAGAGGGGGCAGCTGTTGTTACTCATTTTTGGACCCAACGTGCTGGAGATGGTGTATACCTCTTTTGAACTGAGTGTAGGAGTTTAACTCATGTTTGCTAGAAGATTGATAAAAGCAGAGAAAGAAATATTTTTTTCGAAACCCTGTTTGAGCTGTTTTTTACTCTTTTTATCCTTCCCCTTCACTACCAAAATTGTCAGCTTTTCTTAGATTGATCAAAAGTCTTCATAATGCTAAATTCATTCCTTCTTTATCTGGTCTTTAAAGTTAGATAAATCCCTCAGAATTTGCACTAAAAAAACTGGTTCTGCTGTTGTCGCAAGTTTTTGTTCCAACTTAGGCTCTGATTCTGACTTGGTTTCGTACGATATCTGACCATCCTAGCTATATTTTGTCACTCATGACATTTTGAAAAATTGACCTACACCTTTATTAGGTCCTAAGGATCACTGTTCTTATGGCAGACTCTCAGTCATATCGGTATTCTTGGCGTTGTCAGTTTCTGCATCAGATCAGGAGACCCTTTTGACTAACCAGGTTGCGGCCAGATTCTACTTTTCAAAATGAATTTATCTCATATTTTATCCTTCATGAAAGTTGTAGCTCTACAAGTTTAGATGAATTTGGGCTTTTGAATCACTTGATTTCGATATCAGAAGTTCAAGATATTCCCATTTGAATATCTAACGTGAAAGCAGAGATTTCTACCGCGAGAAGGATTTTGACCTGAGTTTAGCACTAAAGACTCTACTTCCATCATAATTTTTATTGGTCGTTTTTCTTAGGTCATATTCCCACTCATATCGGGATGCTCGACATTATCAGTTTCTGAATTAGATCAAGAGACCCTTTTTGACCAACCAGATTACTGCCAGATTATGTTCTCTAAAACGATTTTATCTCACTTCGAATCCTTCATCAAAGTTGTAGTACTAGACGCGTAGATGAATTTAGGCTTTCGAATTGCATGATTTCGATATCAGAAGCTCAAGATATTCCCATTTGAATATTTAATGTGAAAGTAGAGAATCCTGCCGCGAGAAGGGTTTAGCCCAAGTTCGCGGGCCTGATTCGAAGGATTTTTTTGGACCAAGGATTGAATTGAAAAGTGCTAAAATGAGGGATTGAATTGAAGAAGGATATTGAAAGCTGGAGAGGGGGCTGGATCATCATAAATGACAGGATTTTTACCACACCGAATAAGGAAAATAAGACTTTGCAGCATGCACCCTTACCCATCTGATTTCTTTCCTTTTTTCTCTGCAAATTCCTGTTATTTTCCTTTATCATCATGCCTGATTTTTAGAGCTGCAACCACGTTTTTATTGCCTCATTTCAAAGGGAGCAGCTGGCCCTATGAAAGGAAAGAAAAAAGCCACACCATCCTCTAAAAAAATAAAAAGAAATCAGATATCAGAATCAGAATATTTAAGTTTCCTTTTTGCGTTTTTTACTGCAAATCAGTAGGGATTTGCATCCTAGAATTAATGCATTGAATCTTTTCTAAATAGAGATATGTCTAGACTATATATAAGCCCTTCTAATGACCTAACGGGGGCAAAAAAAAGAGAAAACCGGGGAGAAAAAAGCAAAAACAAACAGCTAAAGAAAGAAAAGAAAAACGCAAAAGAGGCAGGGAGTAAAAAAACAGAGATAGCAGGAGAACATAGAGGTTTTTTCTTTGATCCTTTCGGCATTGTGAAAGAAAAAAAGAGAGGAGAAAAGAGAGGAAGGTGACAGTAAAACCAGAAAAGTCAAGAGAACAAAAGAGGAAGTCTTTCTTTGGTTTTTTAGAGGCAAAAGGCAGAAGTTTTTTCCATTAGTTTGTGTCTCATCTTCTGCATTTGAAACGTGCATAATCTGCAGGTATGAGTCTCGACTTCCTTCATCTTTGACATATTTAAAGCTTTGTTTGGTTTTTGTTTTTTTTTTTCAAAAAATTTGTTTCTGCTTTTGTTTCGGGTACGTTCATTTTCCATCTTAGCAATATAGTGGCTTGGTTGCCCACTGTCCCTCCCATGTCTTTGAGTTTAGTTTATTATCACTGTTAGAGCTGCGTTTTTGTGTTTTACTACCTGGTGATGAGAAACTGTGAGCTTTTAAAGTCTCCACCATCCCTTTTGTCCCGTCGCTCAAGCGTTCTCTTGCAATGGAACGCTGTATAGAAACAAGTGTTTAGGTGCAGAAGAGAGTTTAAAAAACGTGAGGGTGGACCATTTTCTTCAGTTAAGGATTCTTTTTTTTTCTACGGATTCTGGGTTCACACTTTCTTCTTTTTTAGTTTGCAGGGGGGTCACGGTTCATGTTGTAATTTTTTTTAGCTTCAGGACTCTATTTTTTTTATGTTTTGTGCACACTGACTGTGTTTTAAATTGGTGTGCCGAACCTTGTTTATTTGAAATAATTGTTTTAAGCTTCTTGCGAATTTTGGAATAGGTGAATATTTTTTGTGATTGTTGTGTAATTGTGTTATTCATGTTTTGAAAAAATATTTTCTTGTGTGTTGCATACGGTCAATACCCTAACATGTTTTGAACGCTTTTTTTTTAAATACAAAAAAATATTGAAAGTTTTAAAAATATGTTGTCGCATGGATTTCTTAAACAAAAAAATATTATTTTCTTGCATTTCTAGATTTTACAACATGTTTGTAAAACTCCAAAGGGTATTGACCAATATTCCAAAAAATATAAAAATCTTATTTTGGAGGGAATTCATCTATTATTCACCGCTAATGTTTGAATAAAGAAATCCTTAAAGGACGAATATCCAAAATATTATTGGGAATAATTTGTTATTATTCACTGTTAATATTTGGATAAAGAAACCCTGAATGATAAATATCCAAAATAATTTTCTAGGATTAATAAATCCCCACACATCCTTGAAAGAAGCCTTGATTATAATTGAGGACATTTTAATTTTTTTTACTCCATAGTTTATGAGCCGTGAGAGTATAAAACACTATGGTAAAAATAGGCTTTTAAAACGCCCTAGATTTCAAAATTTTTGTCCCTCCTCCTTGCAATTTACGAGTAGCAAACTCTTGAAATACCAAGGGGAAAATGAGCTTTTAAAGCACATGGAATCTCCTTGGATTTCTATCTTAATAAATTTAGTTAGAATCAAACCTAGAAAAACTGATGGAATTAGAAAACACCAACACCATAGCAATTATAAGACAAACCAAACACCAAGCAGCATACCTTAGGTAGGGCGTACTAGAGGTGTCAATACCTTCCCTTTACGCAACTATTCATTTGCCTTAGAATATTTGAAAGACTAGTTAGGGTTCCTAGTGACCAAAATACTAGTTGGCGACTCCCTTATTCACAATAAAACAAAAACGACCCCAAAATAAATCACCGCTCCGCCGCGACACTCACCATCAATTTACTGCTATCACCGTAATTTTCATATCAATGCTAACTGTCGTAAATTTCTTTCCATGAAATTCTGTTTTCAGTTCAAAGAAGAAAGACAGCTACAATATTCTGAAGTTAGAACCATATTTCCATGCAATTACTATCGCATTTTCTTTTCCCGTCCAAATAATTAACAGTTAAAGCAATATTAAATCAGGAAGGGGGGCATTTTTTATTTTCCAGTAAAGGCACTGAAACATAAATGAATTTCAAAATATATAAAATAAAGGTGACTAAATTTCACCCCAGGAATTCGTATCCTAGTGATAAGGAAACTATATTTATCAGGAATTCTTTTTCCATGGTAATACTCCTGAATTCATGGATGAGCGGGCTCACCAAGATTGACTAATTTTCACATCAAGTGAGATTGATGATCCCTCCAATGCGTGGAACTGGACACCAGTCGAGTGGATATAGAGCTATGCCAAATATCTTCGCTTCTTATTGTCTTTAATTTGTAATATACATTCCTATTTGCTTTAGCCTTCGCCAGATTGCATGGACTCTGCATCCATGTGCTCTAAAATACGGCGCGCTTCTTCCTCCGTTGCAGGAACCACTTTCCGGATCCTAAATCCATTATTTGTGGCTTTTGCCTCTGGACGTGCAGTGAAAGTGAAGTAAAATGTATTCGATACCTGTTTCAAATATGGCCAAGGCAAATAGAAGCACACAATTAAAAGATAGGAAATATGTGAGGGAAGTTTCATGTTAATTTGAGCTTCAAATCCATACTGTAACAGTTCTAGACAGTGACCCTTTTTAAGGACTAGCAATTACTCTGAAAGCATTTTCTGTTGTATGAAAGAAAGGAATATGGGCACTTACCTCACTGGACCTCAACTCAGGCCTGGTAACATGGGCAACAACTTCAATGTTGATCAGAGGCTTTTCTGAGTTTTCATGTTCCGTGTAAAGAACACAGGATTTGATGCGCAGGAAGTCTCCAACATCAACCTGTTCACCAAACAAATTTTCTTGATGTAAACTATGACTCCAAATTGATTGCATGGACAATGGAGACTGCAGTTCACATGCACAACTTCTGTAGTTGATATACCTCTGAATTCTCTCTCTCTCTCAAAGATATCACACACACACACACACACACACATACACACACTCTTTTAATCACAACCTGTGCAAAGAAATCACCATCTGCAGTTTAAATTTCAAATACAATGTAGTAGTTGAATTGGATGGTTGAACTTCGAGACATTTATATGAGCAAATCACATCTTAGCTTCACACAAAAATTTAAACTCAGTCAACGATGTAAGGAGATGGTACTTGGGGGAGGTCTAGAGCAGTTGCTTATATTTCATTTTGAGACAATCAGAATGAAGTAAAAGCTTATGACAGGTGAAAGAAAAGATGCTGGTACTCACAGGTCTTAAGAAATCAACATGATCAACTTCAAGAAAGTAAGGAACCAATCCAGCAAAGGCATAAGCAGTTGAGAAAGCCAACTCGAAAGCCCGATGCATCAAAAACCCTCCAAAGATTCGACCATGTATGTTCCTTTGCTGTGGCTGGCAAATTAAAGAGTTTTCAAGGCATGTATCCCTTAGAAGAATGCTGTTTCTGTCCGCTAAGGCTGGCATGTCACAGAAGATTCGTCCCTCAGCCAACAATGCTTCAAGTCTATTTACCTCCCCATTCTGAATTTCCTTCTTTTTTTCTACACTCTTCCTCTTTCTGAGCTTGCTCCTTGCTTCAGCTTCTTCAAAAAGTAACCTTTCCTTCTCTGTTTCAGGCGACAGCCTATTCACTGGAGCAGCTTTCCCAGTCTTAGAGTCACGGGCCACAAATATGAAGTTGGCTGTCAAAGCTACGGAGTCTGAAGTGTCAGAGCCCTCTGCAAAACAAATTTAGTTACCGTGGTTAAGAAATATAAAGACAACGCAAAAAAAGAGCCATTTGATTGGATTTTCAACAATATATTTGGTTAGCCAGATATTAAAACTTCCATGTAGTTTGAGATAATAGAAAATAATTGCCATCCTGCTTATCATTCACTTCTTCAAAATGTATGTTGAAGCATTCAGATTGAAAGAATCACACAAGACATCTTACAGCAACAATAAGATTCTTACTAATAGTATAACTAAAGGGCTTAACACTCAAACCCACTTGAGAACACTCCATCAGGATCAGTTCTGTCTTGCCTTTCTATTTCCACTCTCTTAAAGTCAAGGAACACTATATCTTAAAGCTAAAGTTGGTACCAGAATAAAGTACCTTTTGTGGACTGAATGACCTCCAGTTGAATATCAATTGATGACCGACCAACCCATATGGCAGAACCAACTATTTTAAGATCGACGTCAACACTAATTGGCTTCTTTAGGACAATCTTATCCACGGAAGCAGTCACCAGCAGCAGTGGCCTTGTTGTGCTATCATCGTCGGAACAGTGCTAATACAACAACAAACATTCAATCGCAAATAGAATGGAAGATGCATGTGAGTTGTATACTGCAATGAAAATTCCATCCAAATTACATGAACTAGCATTACATTTCAAAATATTCAATCATTGTCGAGAAACACTCAACTAACAGACGTAATCATCCAAAAATATATGTAGTTGGGGATTCCACATCAAATTTCTTTACGCATCAAAAACAGGCATACAGAAGATTAAAAAAAAAGCCAACAAACCAAGCATATGATACAGTCCATTATCCATTTCCCATGTCATAGTATTAAAGACAACCAATTTAACCACAACATTGCTAACTTTAAGATTATTATTATTATTTATTTATTTAACGGCAAGAGGTATCCTCAACATAGCTTACTCCTCAACCGATATATATATATAAGATTAGGCATAAATCTTGCCTTGAGACCACAGACAAAGAAAAAAGTCGGAGCTTTCATTACAACCTAATCCACCTATTATTCCAGAACAATTCAAAAAACTAACTTTGAATCACTACACAGATAAATTCATTTAAAAGAAGAAAGAAGAAAAAGAAAGGATGGGAGTACCTTGACAGAGATGGTGCCAGCCAAAGCATCAAGATCCTCAAGCAGTTTACCAATCCTAACCTCATTCCAAGGATCCCTATACTGCTCTCTTAAAATATAATCAGTAGAAAAACCATACAAGATTCTAGTACGGCTCTGTTTTGGAGTTTTAGTCAACAATTCACTCTGTGGAGTTGCATCTTCAGGTGGGTCAAGAAGTCTTTCAAAGGTCTTGGACCTTGTTTCCCACAGAGCATTGGTTACTGGTGAATGGTACATTCCTGGCCATAAAGCTATGGGCTTTCGTGTGTGGCCGTTGACGCAAGCAAGGGAGTTGTTGTTGTCAAAGGGGTTGGTCAATGTGGAGACTACAGGGATGGCTCTTGGAGAGGAGGAATTGAATTCCATTTCCTTCTCCAAATTTTGGGAATTGGATTCCTCCTTCATAGATCAGTGATCAGAGATGAAGAAAGAAAGGAAAGTTTGCTTTGGAATTGGGTGTTGATTTGGTAAATAAAACAGTTGTTTTTCAGCTTTGTGGGCCCCTTCACTTCCATAAATGTGGGAATTGCATTCTGATGTTTGCATATTTAGTTAATGTGTCCAAGTTACAAGTATGCCTTGCAGTCTAGATGATCAGCTATCCCGGCTTTCATCTGAGAGACCCGGTTTCAAGTCCCACCAGGGGAACTCTTTTGTGTCCCCCCCCCCCCCCTCCCCTGGTATAATTCAGTCCTTGTCGTTTCAGAAAATGTACTTTAATCCCCATATTTTTTAATATCTTTATAATTTAGTCCTTTCATCTATTTCACGTTTCTTAGAAATTTATTTATTTCTCTTTTGGAAAATAGAGGGAGATAAGATGGGGAAAAAATTATAATTGAAAATAAAAAAATAAGTTGACAATCATCAACCTTAGTTAAAGGATTATTTAATTATTTTTGAATTTTGATACCTAAAAATTAACTACTTAGCTTTATTAAACTAAAAAGAATTTGGTTCTAAAATCAATTTTTCTAAGATCTATTTATCTATATATTATTATGGATTGTATGTATTTTTTAAATGCAAAGAATTTTTTTAATCAAAATATATATAATTGTTTTTTGAAATTTTCAAAATAATGACACTATTTTATCAAATTAATGTAATTTGTTTACTTATTCCTTCTTTTTTGTTAACATCATTTTAATTAGGAAACATCAACTCTAATATCCTATAATTTGGTTAAAATTGTATTTATCTATTGAGTTTTGTTAAATTATAGTTTATATCTTAAAATTTATATACACACTAACACTTAACATCTTGATAAAAAAAAAATTAATAAAAAATATATAATTACTTCCATAATTGTAATTATATCTCATTTAATAATAAAAATATCTTTATATTAAATATTACATATTTACATCAATTTAAAAGTAAAATAAAATAAATGTAATTGTTGGGAGAATGCAGTATAGATCGAGGATGTGTACACATAAATAAATTACATGGTCATATATCTTTATATTGTATAATTTATTTTGGAAGGGATTAAAGTGTTGTTGGGTTCCTGGATATCATACATGCAACAAAAATAATAAAACAAAATTATTTGAGAGTTCTTAAGATCTCGTTAGACAGATCTTGAGTTGTTTATGGATTTATTACCTGAAAATCTGATCTTCTTTGGCTTTAAATAATTATTTAAAGGTTGGATTGTTGCAAACCACAAGTCATCCAATTGTTCGACCTCCAATGATTGCCCACATGAACCACTAGTGATAAATATCTTAAATTCTTATTTAGAAGAGAGAAATTACTATGTCTAGAGTGTTAGCTCTCTATTTATATGACTTATGTATTTTTTTTTGTCTAACAGATAACCACAATAAAAATAAGAGGCATAACTTACTATTTTATAGAAAAATATAAAAAACACCCCTATAAATTAGCAAAATATGAATGTGTCACTTGAGTAATATCCATATATTAATTCAAGATAATTTTAGAAATTAACTCAATAAAGTCATTACTTGATTTTTCTAGGTCTAGAAATATAATCCATATATGAATTTTATTATAGTTCTTAATTCCTAAAATATATTTTAATCAAGTCATACTTAATTAAATCATCTCAGTTCAATTTCTAACTAATGGTTCTTAATGTGTGTGACCCATTAGATTTCTAATATGTTAGCCCAAATATAAATTATAATTATAATTAAATAAATTAAATAATTTAATTTATTATCAATTCAATTATCTGAAAATTAGGTGCATCATTTAGTAACGTATTATGACCCCCCAAATATTAGAAAAGTCATTAGTGATTTAACTTAACCTCTTAGTGACCGGTTTCTTAGTGTAATTAATATCCTTTCATCTATAATGTTTTAATTTAACATTAAAGCATGAAGTATGTTTGTCGTGTTAAATTATGTTTATTCTATATATAATACTCATTGATCATTTGAATAAGATTTAAAACTCTTTTCAAATCTCATTCCACCTTAGCCAATGATTTCTTAGTCAATACTATTTAAGAACAGATAAAACAATTTTCCTAATTCAATTAGGAGATGAATCCTCTCTTAATTACTTAAATACCTTCATATAGTTCATGTTATACCCAATGTATGCCCCTTCGTTACCTAGATTAAGATAACATGGAAAAGAATGAGATTCTCTATAACAAATAACTTAGTGATATCAAGTATAAGAATCACTTACACAACCGTCATGTGAGCCTTTTCATAGACATGAGTGATCTCTACATATAAAATTCTTATATGGGTCAATTCAGTGTACATGTCATATGGCAAGCATCTATATATTAGTTCTAAGTATCCTTTATACCTTAGCTTATGAGAACAACTGCTTCATTTCATAAAGAAAAGAACATAATATGTACTAGTCTCTAGAGTTCTAATAAATATCTAGTATTTAAGAGAGCATGACCATGAATATTTTAGAAATAATGCTTTGATGTAATAAAAATCTCATAATTATAACAACTTTATCTTTACTTTAGATTCATAAATGAAATATTAGATTCATTAATATAATATTAAATGAATATCAAAGATAAATTAAGCCTTTATTAATAATAAATATGTATTTACATGAATATAATAATATCATGTGTAACCAATTGATTGGATACAGCGCATATTAAACTAATAAGTCTTCCTAATGCGATTGCACAATTTACCTTGAAAGATACCAACATGGTCTCCCTAGTACGACTATATATTTCTTCAAAGATGGGATTGACACGACATCTCTCCAGTGCCACAGTCCCATAACCTTCCAATGATAGGATGGACAATCTTCCTAAGACGATTGCATAATTTATCATTGAAGGGATCGAAGTCTCTTTAGCATGATTGCACAATTCACATTGGAAGGGATTGACATGGTCTACCCAGTACAATGACACATTTCTCCAAGGATGAGATAGACTACCTCACTAATGATGTTTTGCCTAAGAACAACAATACCAATCTCCACCTCTTACTTAGAAACTTTTAAACAATTCACTACAGATTCATTCGGACTGACATGAATATACCTGAAACCAAGATTTCCTCTCAGTTCTAGGTAGGGGCAGATCCCTCCTAAATATTAATAAAGGTTAGAGAAAGTTCAAAATTTAAATTTGATAAACGTTTTTCTAAGTATGGACGTTGAACCTATATAAATTTTCAACAATTTCCTAGGGTTTTTGGAGCCTGCATGGAATTTTTAATATAGGTGTTGTAATTACAATTTCCTAAGGGTTTTTGGACCATGCATGGAATTTTTAACGTGGGATTTGGACCTATACTGATTGTTTAAGGAATTCTCTTAATGTTTTTTCAAGTATAGATGTTAGACCCTTATAAATTTCAAGTTTTTTCTAAGGGTCTTGAACCCTCTATATAAGGCTTACGATGGGTATTAGATCCACACACACGAGTAAACAAAGAAATGAAAAGAATCAAAATTTTATGAAAGATATATGTTACACAGATAAACCCTACAGGATCGGGGTTGTGTACATTAATAAATGGAAAGGGGGGAAAGGCGTATATATCTATCCTGGGCTCCTCAACTAGATATTCCTCACTGTGGGCAAAAATAACCCTGACTGGGAACACATCTGCAAAAATCAGACACAAAGACTAGAAGAAAACCAACACTGAAGTCCACCTGCATTCCCCTCGATTGATTGAAGAAATATAGGTTGGATATGACAAGAAAGATCTTATCCCCAACCATCTTTGTCAAAGTTGCAGACCCAAAAAAAAAAAATTCTTGAAACTCTTTATGGAGTTTCTTAGAGCCTCTAGTTGATCCTAAAAACTCTAAGCTTCTTTCCTACCAAAGAGAAACTCAACCATCAAACTGTTTTGGGTGATCTTTGTATCAAGGATCTCCCACTTTAGGGTATCCACTTAATTATAGGTGACCTAAAAAAGCTTGTCTTTAGAGCCCAATTGAAGAACAATGCCTTGTATTTATTCCTGCAGTGATATATAAGCTACTTTGAGGCTTCTCAGTTCGGTCCCTATAACAAAATTTTCCTTCTTTAGCCGCTCAAAGGTAGCCTAACTTACCTTATTTGTGGTGATCACCACCCTTACATGATTCCTCTCAACCACCCAGAGCTTTTTGAAATGGGCACATATCATGAAAGTCTACCAAGAACAAGTGTTATGAATAATAGTCATAACAAAATATAAAACAAGAAAGTTCCTTACATTAAAGGTCATTTGACCAGTTAAAGCCAAATGATGGTTATAACTCTCATAAGACATCATTGTGATGTCTGACAAGATAGTAGGGATCATCTCTAGTATTCTCACCTTCTTGAAGCCAAGCTTCCCAATACCTAACCTTCCACCACCAACAACATTCATAAGTTACCTCTTCTTCTTAGTCAGGGTTGGGAAACTGAAAGAAGATTAACCAAGAGCGAGGTTGAAAAAAGCATCATCAAACTCATCTTCCTTAGAAACAGCCCGAGTATAGTGCCCAACAGCTGAAACCTCTGCCGGTAAAGGTAGAAGTTCAGGTAGAGAAATTCCACCACATGAGCTTCTATAGTTAAGATTGGAACACCAGACTCCACAACGGTGGAGACCCTACTTCTTTTAAAGCGGACAACAACACCCACAATCACTTCAGAAGGAGTCAAATCTGTTTGACCCCTAGCTAGGGGAGTACAAATGTCCCCAACTTTTTTTTCTTGTGGGATTTCTAACTCCCATCACTGTTTCCTCATAAAAGAAGCCCTCAAGAATAAAGAATTCATAAACAATTATATGGTAGTCTTTTATAACTTCTTCAGCCCTACTTCTACCCTTTATGAACTCTCTTCCATAGACCTCACTGGAGTTTCTCTTTCTTCTTTAGTTGTTATTCCCACACAAAACAAAAGTAAGCAATAAATTTATCTACAAAGAAAACAAAGAATAAGGAAGTTGTATACTTTGCAGTGCAACCTAAAAATATCATTTAGCCATCTTGTTGACTTTATACCCAATCAAAGTCGAGGCCAACACAATACATGTTTTCTTCATGTCTGAGCTCGGAAAAGGCTTGTTGTTCACATCATGAGAAGGAACCCTCTAGTAATAAGAACAACCCCAAATTTGTTGCATTCCACCTTGGACCAAGTCCTCCACTATTCCTTATTATTGGTCATCTCCTCCTCTATTTCTTGACATACACAGGTTCGCATACGGAGTTCCCATCATGGCTCCTATAGGTCTGTTGGTAAAGGTGAAAAACCAATGTATGTCATTGCCATTATTTGTGTCAGCAACCAAATGGTAACAACTTCTAAAGGCATTGACCGTAGGCTTGATTTCGACGAGCCTATAAAATTTATCATAGGTAGAGAAAATGATCCACTCATTAGGATGCAACTAACATGTACCCAACATGTAGTATCTAAAGGGAAGGAATACCTTATTGTATAATATAAAAGGGGGTTGTAATCTCAAAATGACAATGAGCAAAGCCCAAAGTCTGCTGGTTGATACGCTCAACCTAATCAAGCATCTAAACTATGTACTATCCTCGTTATAGGCGAGTAACAAACTCTATATTCTCCTCGCCTAAAGTACCAGGAATGCCATCTTCAAGGGTTTGAGGTGGCCTCCCTCTCTCCTAAGATTCTATAGTAATAGCAAAAGAAGAACTCCTGTGAGGAGAGCTACTCTTCTCCCCTGTCAGAGATGGACACTAGGGTGCCACCCCCTCTAGTTTTGGGGCCTTATCTGATGGATCCATGCCCCCTGCTACTTCTTCCAATCTCAGGTTGGAACCTGAATTCCTCTTTAAAAGTAGCAACACCCTTCTTTTAAGGTCCATATTTTTGTTTAAAGTAGAAAAGGAAAGAAGCTGGTGGTGAAAAATACCTAGAATGAGTTTTTCTTCTTGGATTAGAATAAAAATAGTTCAGGGTTTTGAACAAAGTTATTTTCATAAATTATAAAAAGTAAAAGAAAGGCAAAAGCATGAAAGGCTAGGGTTATAAAGAAAACATCTTTTCACCCTCCCCGTTAAATGAATGACTTTTTATGTCTTTTTAAATCTTTAGAAATCCACTCAATTACTGCATTAAATGCAAGTTGTCGTTTTGCTTCCCAATAGACATCTCTTTCAATAAAAACGAGTCACCTGGCCACAAAGAGTCCCGACAGTCCTATGCGGGACAAGAAAATCTTATGGAAATGGCAAAAAAAAGGCTCTTATTTACTGCTGGTAAACTTTCAAAATCTTTGCATAATAAATACACAAAGACTTGGGGGCTACTAATGAATCAATATGTTTTATTTTTAATTAGATCCTTATTTAAAAGAACCAGAGGCTAGGTGATAACCCAACATCCTTGGGCTCAACCAAGCGCTGAGCCCAAACATATACAAGTCTGGCAAATTGCCAGACCTAACATTCTTGAGTTCAGCCAAGTGCTGAGCCCAAGCATATACAGGTCTGGAAAATTATCAGACCCCTCATCCTTGAGCTCAACCAAGTGCTAAGCCCACACATATATGGGTCTGGCCCTCTGATATGTCAGAGATATATTTTCCCTTTGATAAGTCAGAGATTTCTCCCCTTTAATGAGTTTGAGATATTTTTCCTTTAATAAGTTAGAGATAATTCCCCTCTAAGAAGTCATCATTTTTTTCTTTTCTTTGACATATAAGAGATGTTTTAAGGTTATAAAAAAAAGGACTTTGGAGTGAGCCCCTGAACCAAAGGGTAATGATTTAAGCTATAAAGACCTATGAGATCCTTAAGAGGACATGTTTTTTTTTTATCTCTATTCTCAACAACATATTTATTTTCAGGATCTCTTTCTAAAATATCATTGTTTTTTCTCTCAAAGAGATATTTACCTAAGCATAAAAGAGTCTCCAAATCCATTAAAAAAAAAAGACCTTTTGGAGGTATCAGGTACTAATCATCAATCACCTTGGCTTGAAAGAATGAATTAGATTGTCAGAACCAAGAGATTAACTGATTATCCAATACATAAGCCTTGTTCTTAAGCTCCTTGAATTTTTTAGGACATCATCAATAAAGAATTACAAAAAGCAAACCAAAGGTCGTTAACAAATAGAGATCACAAAGATAGACCAAAAGAGCAACCTGCAACTGTCTACTTTTTTTATAAAGAATTATAGCGTGGGAGAGTGTTGAGATTTTGTAATATTTTTCTTTGAAAAATAATTGAAGTATGTCAATAAAAATAGATATTTTCTTTAAGATTCATGGAATGTTTTTTTCTTTTTATTTTAAATGGCAACATTTGATGTAGCCAATAATACTAGAAAATATTTATAAATTGATCATGATTTCTGATGTAATTTACTTCTATTCAGTCCAAAGTTCCTAGCTTGAACTATTGGTTCAGAAGAAGTTTGCAGCAACTAATGCCCTAAAAATTTCTAAAAATTTGCCTCTACCAAAAAACATGAAAATGTTCTCATTACCCTATATATTGAAGTATATATTTTTCAAGTTTAGTAATTCTTTCTATTAGTACTACTTTTAATTATATGAGTTAATGGCTTAATCTATCCATAAATAGTATGATAATTGTTCAAGTTGTTCTTATATTTTTAATTGAGTTAATTTTATCATAAAATAAACATTAAGTTTTTAATCCATTTTTCTAACAAAAATTTCAGGTTAATCATAAAATTAAAAGCTTTCAGTTATAAAGAGTGTCGCATGTGGACGTGCGACATCAGAGGGTGTCAGAGAGTCGCCACCTAATTATTTGGTTCAGGGTCGCTAAGAAACCCGAATGTACTGGTCTTATTAGAATTTTCAAAGGAAGAGACTAGTTGTGGCTAGGGATGATATTAGCACCACTAGCGCACCTTACCTGAGGTAAGCTGCATTATGTGGTGTGAATGTGGTTTAAAGGTTTTGATGAGTTTCTAACCGGTAGTATATCTATGATTTAGGATAAAGATTTTCTATTATGAATAAATCTGGTATTTCAAATTTATCATGGGCTCGTATACCCATATAAATTCTTATGAAAATGATACATGTAGGTGCCTTGACAGGGTTTACCTATCTTAGAAAGCGGAAGGGTTTTCCACCATTTGTGTGTTGTTGTGAAAAATAATTCGAATTAAAATTTATGAATATTCAGAATAATTCTAAGAATTCTCTAGTCAATTCCTGATATTTAAATATCAGCCTACTTGTAGGTCCCTCGATTATATCATAATATTGACCATTAATTCTCATGAATTAAAATTTTAGAGGTTATTGAAATATTGACCAAATTCTCATGGATTTAGTAAACTGGTTATTAAATCCAAATTGCATGCAAATATATATTTTGTAAAAAAAATGCTAAAACATATTTATACATATACATACACATATGTAACATCCACATAATTTTTTTTTAATTTCATCTACTTTGTTCAAATTTCATGCTAATCCAAATAAATCAAATCAACCCGAACATAACTCATGCACCAATATTTAACGTCCACAAAACAATCACAAATAATCAAATTATTTCAAAATCAAACACAAATCAAACCAAATTAGTAGTCCAAATATTATATAAAAAAAATAATAAGCAATTTGATTCCAAAATTTCACAATTTTATAGCAATTTGTCCAAAAATGATTTGAGTTTGTAGATTGACCTTCTGAGGATTGATATTTATTTGGAGACATTGTTATGACCAAGGAAACGGTATTAGGTAACTTTGGGAAGTGAAGGAACAATGGCGATGCATGTATCCACGAGTCTCTGTCATTATCGGCACGTGTTTCCATATATCATCATTTGACTGAAAAATAGAGTGGATTAAGATCTTCTATTTCTTCTCCTTCTTTTTGTGCTAGCAGTGGCTCTCATCGTGACTTGTAAGCAACTGAAATTAACCAAAACATTTTGTTATATTTAGTTCTTTTGTTTAATCTAAAGATTTGTTTCTTGATTGTTTATTTTTCTAGCAGTTTCAACAATCAACATTAGAAAGGATATGGGTCTTGCTTGGTAACAGTGAAAGAGGCTGGTTAGGTCCACAACAGAGTTGGGTTTATGGTTTGTTGGTTGCGGGTGTGGGTGATTTGGTTTGATGAAACTGAGAACAATGGTGTTGAGGTTGGACCATGGTTGGTTTCAATCAATTTTTTTTTTTATGGTGGAGATGGGGGTAAAGAGAGTTTGGTTTACGGGTGGAAGTTGATCAGAAGTGTTTAGTTAATGGTATTTGGATTATTGTTTGGGGGTATGAAGGAAAACCAAAGCGGTGGATGACCGTGGCTAAAATGGGTAAGCCACTAAAGGCCATTACTGGTGCCAATTTATGGGAGGTTGGTTGTGTCCTGATGGTGCTGATGTAGGCCACGGTCGATAGTGGCAAAGGCTAAATAATTGGGCAGTTGCTGGTGCCAATTGATGGGAAGTGAATGGCTGTTCACGGTGGCTGGTAGAATGGTCAATGGGGAGACGACTGTGAGGATGAAGAGAGAGATATGTTTCTTTCTTGTTCTTGAAATGGGTCTCTCTTCAAAAGTGTGAAAGGAAGTAGGAATGAGTTTTATGAGAATTGGTTTAAGATGGGTTGTCTCCCGGGTGAAGGTGGTGTTGTGGTTTGGTTCAGCTACTGGTTGTGGCTTTGTTACCACTAGTGAAGGCTATGGTTGGAGGTTAAAGATGCATTTTGGAAAGATAGTTTTTTTATTATTATCTTTATGGGGGAGGTTTTGGGTGGAGCTAATAGGCTATTGTTAGCTGGCGGTTCATGTTTTTGTTCTTCTTTACAAAGAGAGAGAGAGAGAGAGTGAGGTCCCGAGTTTGTTATTTTTTCTTTTTAGGAATAGGGAAGCTATTTTTGGTGTGTGGGTGACAGTGAGTTGGTAGATGAGAGAGTGTTTTGGTGCGTGGGTGATTTTTATCTTACTAATTCTCTCCTAAAATACCTCTCCTCCAAAATTTTCTACCCCCTTCTCTCCTAAAATACCTCTCCTCCAAAATTTTCTACCCCCTCCTTGTGTGTGTGTGTGTGCGCAACCACCTATATATAGGTGAAAATAAGTTTGTTATTTTTAATTACTTGGTTTCCAATCAAACTTGGTAATTAAGTAATCCAAAAAAAATTCGATCCCTCAACTTTTTTCTTTTAACATTTGGTTCCTTTGTAAATTTTGATTTTTTTTTAAAAAAGCAACATCAACGTTTACTTAAAAAGTGTGTTAACAACTGAACACATTGAAAATAGTTTTTTTTATATTTTAAATTCTTTGAAAAAAATGCTGAAAATAACACAACAACATCAATAATATATTTTTTGTTGTTTGTTTTTGCTATTTTTAGTTTTTTTAAAATGTAAAAAATTGAATAGCAACATAGAGAAATTAAAAATGCTAGGGGGGTTCTTGGTTGGCAAAGCCCACTTATTTTTTACCAATTCATAAAAAAAAAAAAAAAAAACCTCTATTTTCACTTTGGTAAGTTAAGCCTTTGTTTTTTTTTTTCTTTCACTTAATTAAGTATAATTTATCAAATTGAGAAAGATATCACCAATAAAAAAAAAGGGGGACGGTGAGTTATAGTATTAAAGGAAAGGAAATGAAACGAAAGTCGATGATGATGACTAGGTAGGGAAAACAATTACTCAATTAGCTTAGATAAATTTTTAATTTTGACAAATTGTATTCAATTGACTAAAATAAAATAAAAATATATAAATAATGAGTTTAGCAATTTTGGTATTAGAGACTTTGTGATTAATAATCTTTCTTTGTTTAGAAAGGAAACTTTATTTCTAAAAAAAAAAAAAAAGGAAAGAAGGAAAGTTGCTTATAAACTTTTAATACTATTCTCACTTTCCATTTGCACCCACCTTGTTAAAGTTTATTTATCTTAGTGATTTTTATTTTTATTTATGTAATTAGTCCATAATTCTTTTTTTTTTAAATATGGTATGCTCAATTTAAGAAGATCAAGGAAATAAAAAAACAAATAAAAACATTTTAATTGATTGGAAAAATTAATATTTTTTTAAATTATTACATGTCAAGGTAAACTTGGTAAGTAATTCCCCATATTAGAGTTGAGGGAGGCGCTAATTCCACTCCAATTTTGTCTAAAGACACAGTTAACTTTAAATGCTTTATAGTAAATTACCAGATTGTACTAATTTGTCTCGAGGGGACCAAATACTAAATGAAAACAATTGAAATTTGTCTGTTTCCATGTATAGTGGTTCAAAATTAAATTAGTATTTGTTGCCTAGTTTTTAAACCCAACCCAGCGGGTTGATTCGGAGCTGGAACGAGGCCGAGTTGAAGAAAAAACAGGGGAAGAAAAAACCTGACTGACCTGGCGATCCGGTCAAAAACTCGACTGCAACCCGTTGAATTTTTTTTACTAAAACGACGTCATTTTAAAAAAAAAAAAAAAATGACCCGGACGACCCGATGACTCAGTCAAAACCCGGAACCCGGATTTTGAGCCGAGCTGGATCTAAAAACTATGATTTGTTGTTGAAAACTATATATTATTATTCTACATATTAAAAAACTTGGGATGGAAATATTTTTCATACAAATAATATAAACAATGAACCATCATAATTTATTTTTATTTGAATCTTTTTTTTTGTCTTTCAAACTTTTTTATTTCTCATTCTCAATTTTTTGGGATTATTTTGCTTTTCATTTAATATTTATAGTTTAATTTTATAAAATTAATTTTTAGTAAATCATGAAATGATGTTTAGAAATATAAATATATATGATAATATAAAATAATATGAGATGAAAGAAATATTAAACTTGTGTGTGTGTGTGTGTATAAAGCATTATTAATGTCTATTTTTTCAGCAAGTCACAGGCACAGGGAATAGTTATTTTAATCAAAAGATGGACATTAAAATAAATATATGGCACATCTCATGGATGACAATGACGGAAATGACCTTGATTGACTGCTTGTTATCGGAACTTCCACTTTCATCCACAACTTCTATGGCTAATTTCTTCCATTTATGAGCGTTTCTTTTGATCTCTTTCCCTCTTTCTCCCGAGGAGCTGGTGCCTCAATATAGAGTTGTTGAACAATAATTTTTGTTATTCTAAGACCTTTAGAAGAGTAACGATGTATGGGTCTCACGCGTCTTTGCCACTGGCGACTCGTGCAGGTGACACTCCGACATCTTGGGAGGCGCGTGATGGCATGGATCGGGCAACTCTTTCACTCCTTTTCATTTCTATGCCAGTAGTGTAACAAAGAGGAAACTGTAAAGGCAGGAAACAAACACACCAAACTTCGGTTCTTTTCTTTCTTTTTCCTTTTTTTATATCTTCTTATCTCTAACTATTTTTTCTTCAAATGGTCATTGTTGCTGCTAACACAGGTGGAGCA
>Ga0325410_1000532_pt1 | contig 39995 bp, 25 predicted proteins | sample PopdelMetagenome_16_FD_206182 | JGI IMG/M metagenome (GOLD analysis project Ga0325410, IMG submission 206182) | Populus deltoides microbial communities from Bellville, Georgia, United States - Xylem-PdIQD-R3 | ecosystem: Host-associated > Plants > Phyllosphere > Stem > Wood/Secondary xylem...
CAATTTTTATATTATATAACTATTTTTTTTAATATATATATATATATATATATATATATATATATATATATATATATATATATATATATATATATATATATATATTAAAGGTGCTAATGGGCGTGATCGGATCCAATCATAGAATGCATGGATTTGATTTATTAAATAAATAATTTGGATTGAATTTATAAACACGGAGTGAGTATTTCAAAAATTCACATTCTAATTATATGATTTTCAAAGTTGTGATAGTTAAGTAAAATTTAAAGATATAATCATAGTTATTTGACCTGGCCAGGCCTAACAGGTTAATTTAAGATTCAAGTAGGTAAAAAGTAGGAATACAATTGGTTCAGTGTGTTCCGCTTGACCTACCAGTTCAATCCATAATCCAGGTGACGTGACCTGATTCAACCAAGCAAAGACTCTCTTTTTATGTCAACTTTTGTGCAACAAACTGAAAAATTGAATTCTTGATCTAATTGACATTTTTTATTTATTTTTCTTATAAACACTTTTATAGCATGTCCATGAACACATTATCTCATTGACCCATTATCTCATTGCTGTAATTTGTTAGGCATTATTTAGTCGTTTTTCACACACAGACAACAACAAAAAGTACCAATGATGCTGAATAATTACAAAAATATCTTTTTTTCTGATTAGAGAGGCAACTCTCGTATAGGTTGCTATCTCCGTTATAAGTCCTTAACTCTTTTCTGCATACGTTTTCTTTTCTTTTTAATTTTTCATCTTATAATTCCTTATTACCTACCACGTGCATAGAGAGGCCTACAACAGTCAATAATTTAGGTGGTTAAGCCACACAGCAAACAATCAGATTGATGGGGCTCTCCCCTCTGCATCCCCTCCCCCCACATAGGGCCTTTGTACAAGTTTGCTAGCTGTGCCCACGACATTTCATTTTCTGTGAGATTAAAAGCACTCTAACAATTTTTAGTTTTAACTAGATGGTTGGCAAGTGTTTTCCTATGGGCTGGATTAATTTTTTCTTTATTTATTAAAGGGATAAAATTAAAATATAAATCTTAAAAAACAAAACATCACTAAAACAGGGTGGGATTGCCAAAACTGGCATGTAGAATCTTGTGAACGATATAATCTAATAGAAGTCAAAACAGGAAAAAAAAAATTTAATTCTAATAAGAATCGAATTCTGTAAGACAATAAAAAAAATAAAAAAAGTGACCTAAAAAAATAGAGACCACCCGGACAAACCTCATATCTAGATTATAAGATAAGAATAACTTAATTGAAAAGAAATCCGAAGAAAATAACAAAGTTCATTTTCAAAATGAACAACTTTAAAGGATACAATTAAGAAAATGATTCCAACTTGTGTTAACTTTACAAACTTATGACCCTAAATAGTGACTAAACTGAAAGCACCGCATTTGGAAAGCCACTATTTTAAAACTTGGCTCATCCAGATGAGTTAACCTGTGACCTATGGCTTAGACCGGGCTGGATTTCAAAAGAAATTAGGGGAGAATTAATCTAGTGTAAGGCGATCAACCCATGTCCCGGTTAACCCTAGGCAAATCCAGTCAAAACACGTTGACTATTTTGCTTCTTTTTTTTTCAAAATGATATTGTTTTTACTTTTTGAAAAATCAAAAAGATTTGGTTCACTTGGGTTAACTCGGGTCAACCAATTCAACCCATAACCCGGTACTTGTCTCGGATTGACTCCCGGGTAAGACCTAAAAATAATAGGAAAAACCAAGTAGACCAAATTCTAAAAAATAAAACATTGAATGATGAAATAAAAAAAAATAAGGATAAAAAAATAGCAATTAAGAGAATGAGGACTTTATTACAAAAAGAGGACAACCTAAAATTTTAAATTGAAGGGCAAAACTAAAAAAGAGATCAAATTAAAAAAAATTAAAAAATCAAGATTATAGATCTAAAGGTGAAATTGAAAACAAACTAAGGCCCCGTTTGCTTTCTGGAAAGTAGTTTCCTTTTGGAAAGTGAATTATTTTTCGATGTTCGGTAGTGTAATGAAAAATAAGTTAGAAAACACTTTCCAGTTTTTGGTTATATCATGGAAAATAAGTTGGAAAATAACTTATTAATGTTTTATTTTTAAAAAAAGTTTATTAAAATAATGAAGAACAAATCTTACAAATTAAAAGGTTGAATGATAATGAAATTGAAAAAAAAATATAATTTCATAAATTATCTCAAATAAAATAAATAAAAATAAAAATAATAAAGATCAAATCTAACAAATAAAAAAATTTAAAGATGAAGAAATTAAAATAATAATAATTAGCATTTTATAAATTATTTAAATAAAATAAGTAACAATCAAAAGAATGAGGACCAAATTTGATACATAAAAAATTTCAATTAAAAAATGATAAAGGAAAAGCAAATAACAATTATAAAAATGAAAACCGAAGTTAATATAAAAATCAAATTCTATGGGATGAAATTGAAAAAAAAAATATTCAAAACAATATATATATATATATATATATATATATATCAAAAGTTTGAGTACCAAATTTGATATAATCAACAAATAATATGACATTTCTAATTTTTTCACAACTTCCAGAAAGTGTTTTCCACCCAAAATAAAAGGAAAACACTTTCCTGAAAACTAAGCCAAATTTTTCTATGACTGGAAAGTGTTTTCCATTAACCAATGTTTTTAATGACAAACAAACACAGAAAAGTTTGGAAAGTGGTTTTCCGTCAACACAAACAAGGCCTAAAATTTGATAAAGGGCTAGGAATCAAAATTAAAACATTAAGGGTCAAATCTTAAATATCATCAAATTTTTAATTAAAGAGCAAGATTGAAAAGAAAAATCAAATTCACAAAAGAATCCAAAACAAAAATAAAATTCAAGAGAATGAGGATCAAATATGAAAAAATTAAAAATAAGATCATGGATTCAAGAATGAAATTGAAAAGAAATTAAAATTTGATATAAGAGTCAAGAATCTAAATTAAAAATTAAAACATTGAGGGTCGAACCTGAAACATTATAGAATAAGAAGACAAATTTGATATAAAAAATCAAATGGTAAAAAATGAAATTGAAAAATAAATAAATGAGATTTGATATAATTAAAAAAATAAGGACCGCATGTGATCAAATTAACAAGTAACACTTTTTTAATTTTTTTCAAGGGCAACATGTTTTTCAAGGTTTAGAAGAGAGAAAACAGGAGGGAAATGTCGATGGAGCTTCACTATACATAGGAAGGCTACATGCACCACACTACTATGGAGGTGGCGAAGAGATGCATCGAAAGTCGCCCTGAAAAGTGGTGTTCAACCACTAGGAGGCGCCGCACGTGCCACCAACTTAATTTTTTAATTTAATTTATACAAATATCAAAATATCCTTGATTCCATATCATATTAATGAAAAAATATAATAAAAAGACAAAAAAAAAAAAACCCTCAAATTTAACTATAAATTATTTGACTCAAAAAACATTTTAATAATTATATTATACCAAGAAGATTAAAAAATCGAGTACACCTCTACCCAATTAAACTTTTGTTGATATTTTAGATATTATATTATGTAAATAAAATGATAAAAGACATACGTACTCTCCTTAAAACTTATAATAGCAAGTATCTCCCATGAAAAAATAATATATTACCCTTGAATTTAAGGTAGAAGACTTGAATAGTTAATAGTAAAATCACACGGAGCTTTTGTTATAATAATCATGCAGGTTCTTTATGAACACACTCATTTCTGTAATACCTCTGAGAAGCATGTAGGGTCCCCTACCAGATGCCTAGTTGCTGTTCTTAGGTAGATTTGTCAGAGATAATTATGAGGCATGTTGTCGCATTTTTTTCCTTTTTTCTGCGGGTTCATTTTTTAGCTCAGAAGGACTCCATTTTCACGTCTACATGGGCCTTGAAAGTAGACAACTCGGGAAACCTGCACGGGCCTCCAAATAAATCATGATTTCTGATTTTATCTTCTCGCTCTGTTTATGTAATCTTTCGCTGGATTTCTATTTTTCTTATTTTAGTTTTTGTTCCAAACCTACAGCTTCATAAAGTCTTGAAACCTTTACTAGTGTCTATATATATTTATATATAAAATCACCATTTCCTTGGTCCCACAGAGGGGTATGAATTGGACCCCCTGTGTAACTCAATTGCTGTAATTGAGCTGGCTGATATTTCTTGTGCTCTGAATTCCCATGTCTCTTGGGACCCATGTCAAGTGTGTGTAGAGTCTATAGGCTCTAAACTTCACTAAATTAATTTTCCTTCTAACCTTAGCACATTCATCTAGTTTAATAGCATTAAAGGGACGAAACCCTACAAAACCAACTTGTTTTGTTTTCCATATACTCTGGTTTTGGAATCGTTTTCATGTCGATGGAAATTATATATCTTTTAAGTTTCAAATTATATACCACTCAATGTCATGTTTATCGAACAATTAATGATATGCCTTCTAGGTCAACTAGACCATTACTCTTCAGAAAAGGTACAGTATAGACATGCAGGCACAAGAATATTCAATGGCATCGCCTTCTGTAGCATCTGACCTCGAAATAATTTGCAAGTGCCGTATCATCAATGACACAAAAAAACCTTATCCTTCCCATATGAGAGTCTCTCTCCACCTCTGACTGTTTCACATTTTGCCCATTTGAATCCCAAACTACTCTTTGCCTTGTGGGTCATGCTACGCGGGAGGGAAAAACAAACCATTATTGCACAAAAGCTATGCTAGTTGATGCCTTTTACTAAAACACTCCTATTATTTAATCTATGGAGACAATGAATTATGTATCTCATCTGCCTCCCATAATGTCCACTTCGCAATACATCAGTTCAGTTGCTTACGCTCCTATGCAGGTATGGATTCGAGATGATAGGCAATATGGGGGTGATTATTTTAGGTTGGATTCAGTTTTTATCTTAAAAAAACCGGTAAAACAAATTAAAAAAAAATCCTTGCATGATTTCTGGCCACACATCCACATGATCTCAAATTACTTGCTCGTTTTAACCAATGTTTCTCGGCACTAGATAATTTAAATACAATTGAGGATGGTAAAGCAAGCATGGATCATTATACTGGGCTGTGCAACTCATAGCCATCTGCAAAGGAAAATAAACACAAGCAGAATCTCACATCAGATCTGCTTCAATCGCAGTTGGATTATTCTTTGATGGCTATCAACTGGGTTTTGGGGTTTTCTTGGGCTACTGTGGTTTTTGACTTTGTTGTCTTTGGTTCGACAGAGAGACAGTTGGGTTTGTTTTAGGAAAGAAAGAGGAAAAGAGAGAGAGGCGTGGTGGAGGTCACCCGTGCTTGCTATGTTAGAGCTGAAGAGTTCCTGATTTCGGGTTTGGTTTTTCACTTTTCTTTGGTAAAAGATAAAAAAAAAAAAAATACAGGGGGAGAGAGGATAGGTTGTAAAGAGTTGCTTGTGATGTGTTCTTTATAATGTGAATGATGGTTAGGGGAGATAATTATTGTACGAGAAGGAGAAAGGATTTGGTTCCCTTGGGCCAAGTTTCAGCCAAGGTAAGGTTAAAAAAGGGAGGAGGAGTTTTTGAGATTTTGTATGTTAATAATGGATAGATTATGTGTTGTATAAGGTCACATTTAGTGAGGTTACCAAACATATAATGTAGAAATGGTTGTTTTGGAGGAAGAGTGGGAAATAAAGATGTTTGAAGGTTTATTTAAACCTTTGATGAAAACTGGACAGATTTCATCTCCTTAAATTCCAGAAGGGATTCGAGCCTTAAACATGATTGACTTTGGGAGAGGTTTCTTTATAGACGTTATAACCAAGGATGTTAGCTTTCTAACGAGACCAATCTCACTTAAATTGGAGTTCTAGAACTCCAGATAAAAGTAAAAATCTAAGAAAGGGTCAAGCTGCAACCCCTGCTGACAATTTCTACAAGTTACTAAAACGAGAAATTTAGACACGTTAAGGGGAGAATTGAGTTTCTTTCCCTTCAGAAAATGTGTAGTTTTGTGTCTTAGTGTTCAAAGGAAATAAGCCATGTTCGAAACTAAAATTTATAATATTAGTTATAATTAAATAAAGAACAATGATTTTAAATGATGTAATGGGAAACACAAATGTAAAGAAAAAATTGTTGAAAGGAGGTCAATATTTGTTGTTACAATTGCTATTATTGTTATTATGAGAAATGTAACTTAAATAGGAAATAATGTGGAATATCTGTGAATACAAGAGGTACCACAGGAGCTGCACAACAGCAGCAGGGAAGCATAAGTCAAGCTTCTGCAGCAGGTGAGTGTTCTACACCTATATTCTTTATATATATATATATATATATATATATATATATATCCCCAAAGTGGGGCATTTAATGAAATGAGTGAGAAATGGAAACAGGTTTTATTAACTATCCCGATTAGGAACGGTTAATGATATCAATGGGTTCCATCGATATCAACATTTCTTTGGATTTGATTAGTAGGTCCAAGGTATGGGAGACTAATGATGTTAGTAAAATTTGCTAACATCGGCATGATTACCATGAAACATGAAGGATATTAAACTTGATTAACTATTCGGGTTAAGAATAGTTAATGATATCAATTGGCTACATTGATATTGATATTTTCACAAAAACTTGATTAGCTACTCCTGGTATGGAGGCTAATGATGTCAAAGATCCTTGACATCAGCATTTCGGAGGATATTATAAGGTATTGTTGGAACTTGATTTCCTATTTTGGTTTAGGAATAGTTAATAGTATCAATGAGTTATATTGATATCGACATTCATAATAAACTTGATTAGTCGGTCCTGATGTAAGAGACTAATGATATTCATGAGATTCATTAGTATTGGCATTACCATTCAAAGATTCTTAGAAAAGAAAAGATTTGATTAGCTATCTAGTGAAGAATATTTAATGATACCAATAAATTGGCATCGACACTTTCTTGAAGGAATTGTCCTTCGATATTAATATATGATATTGGTCAGAAATTGAGAGTGGAATGGAAAAATGTTAGTGAATTCATGAGAAAAAAATCCTGAAGGACCAAGCGGGGAATTGTAAGAAGTATGAATATATGTTAGTCTTGAATAAATTACGTAATTACTAATGTTACTATTGTTTTTCCATAATATTTATTATCCAATGTTATATTTGTTTCAAGTTCGTTACACTCACGTTAAGAGTGAATATTAGATCTTCGTATCTTTTTGTTATCTAGTTTAAATTGAATGTTCATGTATTTTGTATCTTAAGAAACTGTCGTGACTTAAATTGTATTAATATCTTTTAAATTGAATGTATGAACTTAAATTATATTTCATGTATTTATATTTTACATGTACATTTGTTTACTTATTTAGTACCATTTAACACTTCATTTTTATTATATCAATGTTTGAGAAATTGTGATTGTGTTCATGTGGATTGTTGGAATTGAGACTTAAGATGATTGGGTTGTGATTGGATAATGATTAATAGAAATGTAACATATTGTTATTTATAACTTGAGACTTCCTGGTATAGGAGACACTCTGCCAAAATTTCGATCGACTTTTGTATGAATTCGGTTTAAAAAAAAAAACAATTTACCATGTCTTTTCCTATATTATGATTGGTGTATTGTCCTGCTAATTGAGTTGTTACAAAATCGAACTAGTTAAAACCTGATTTTACTAAAAAAATTATAAGACGATTATGTTCGAACTTTTTAAAAAAAAAATGGGCATGCCGTGTGCAAATCTTTGACAACATCATTAAACCTAGTCGAGTACACTACCACAATCTTTATATTTACTGACAGAATTTTCCGTCGGTATTTGCACTATCATTTCGTTGATAATTAATTTACCAACAAAATTACCAACAAAAATACTCCATCGGTGAATCCTTCGTTTGTAATATAAAATTTATTTTACCGATGAATTTAATGATGGAAAAGGCATGCAAAAAAAAAATTGTCCACTTCATTCTGTCGGTATTTCTCTCGGTAGGTCCGTATGTAATTCTGTCGGTAATTATTTAAAAATATTTTTTAAAAAAATCTAATTTACAAAACTATAAAATAATTAAATTAATATAAATCAACACTCTATAATACTCAAAACGCTTGAAAAAAAATCAACTCAAACATATTGCAACAAATAAATAACAAAAATAAATATATTCAACTAAAAAAATTCGTGTGAAAAAAATAAAGTTGCAATTGCTAAAACTTTAAAAATCCTATAAATAAATCAACTAAAAATTGATCTCATATGGAAAAAAAATCCTATAACAACATTCATACAATTATTAAGAACAAAAAAAGTAAAAACAAAATAAAAAAACAAACATAGTGAAAACAAAATTTACCTTAATGTAGTTGCAAGTAAAACTAAGAAGAGGAAAAAAATCATAAAGTATATTAATTAAAAAAAACTAAGAAGAAAAAAGAAGGAGAAAAATACATACTTGAGCATGGAGGAGAAGAGAAGGAGTTGAGGAGAGAAGAGAAGAGAAGAGAAGAGAAAGAAATTGATATTGATGTTTTTTACATAAGAAGAAGAAGAAGAAGAAAATAACCTTGTTTGTTGTGAAATTCGAGATTCCAGACTTTTTATTGGGATGTTTTGTCGTTAGTTTTACCGATGGATAATTAAATATTAATATTTTTAAATATTCTGTCAGTGATTCCGTCAGTAATATTAAAATTAAATTTTCAATTTAATAAAAAATTTTCAGAAACCGCCAAATATCACCGATGACTTTTCAATTCGTCGGTGATTCCGTCTGTAATATTTAATTTAAATTTTCAATTTAATCAAATTTTTTTAGAAACCCGCCAAATAACACCAACGACTTTTTAATCCGTCAGTGATTTTATCTTTAAAAAATAGTAATTAACAGTGCAATTGGAGAGTGAATAGTTTGGTATAGATATAATTTTTTTAATCTTTAAAGCTACATGTTTATTTCCTTCGAAACTAGTGAAATTCTTACAAAGGTTATGGCTAACAAGAACAATATATAAAAATAAAAAATAGTAATTAACATTTTACCAATGGAATTAACGATGGATTTTAACGACGGATTTTACCGACAGAATAAATTACGTCGGTAATGCTGTTGGTAAAAAATGACACTTCATCATTTTTTTGCTTTGTTTAAATTTTTTTCTCACTGTAATTCCCTCGGTATATACCAAGGGTATAGTTCCGTCGGTAAAATCTCTCAGAAATTTACCGAGAAAAATATTCCCTTGGTATTTCTGTTTGTATTTATCGATTTTCTGGTAGTGGTAGGCCACCTTGAAATCTCCTAAACTAATTCCTTTTTTACCTTAAGTTTTAAATTAAACTACGTGAAAGTTGTCACGACGTGACCTAATAAATTTGATAAGTTCAAAAACAACTCAGATGAATAATAAAAACATGATTTGTTTTATAAAAAAAAATCATGATTATATTATTTTTTTAATATTAAAACGACCATATATTGGATTGAGCTCCATCGACCTAAGTTAACCATCCGATTCAACTTCAATGAAACCCCTCTTTTGCATAAATTTTTGGCTCTTTTAACCAATATGTAAGAATAGCTAGAAATGTTATTTTGGCTCTTTAATAATATAACTTTCTCTTCGGAGCTATAAAAATAAGGGATGAAAGCTAATTTTTTTTGTTTTTTCCTTTTGTCTTTCCTTTTGGCTCTTCTCTTGAAGATGCCCTTAGTTTTGTTATGCCTTTAACATTGGAATATTTCTCCTTTTTTCTTCCCTTTCTCTTCTTTTTTCTATTCCCTTGATATAACATATGCCTTATCCACGTCATCTTATAGTTGGATTGTAGAATATTACTCCATTATTGTACTGCTATTATACGGTACAAGAGCAAGTTACAATTCTCAAATAAGAGATGAAAATGAATGCTCGTGGATGGATTTTGTATTATTTATATCCCAACTTAAAATAATTATCCAAACCTAACTCAAATTTAATTGATTAGATTTTAAATATTTATCCAATATTCATATATGTAACTTAAATTCAAAATTTAATTTTACAAATTAAATTATTTAGTATATAATTAGTTTGGTATACATGTAATTTTTTTAATATTTAAAGCTGGATTTTTACTTCCTTCGAAACTGGTGAAAGTCCCATGAAGATTATGGCTAACAAGAACAATATATAAAAATAAAAAATTCCTGAGAGAGTACGCAAGTAGTCAATTGTCATAAAACCCTACAGGCCTAAACCAATGTGACCCTGCCCCTAAGAAAGACCAAAGTCTATCTAGATTTAAATATGTTTTAACTGTAGTCACACAGTAGATCATGGAATGATGCTGATGCTCGAACTGTTCTCTTTAGTACTTTGGGTACTTTGTTTGTAATTAATGGAGGCGTGTGTCTTAACAATGGTGTCAATTGTCAACTCAATGACTTAACGTTTGAAGTAGGAGTTGAAAAATCTAATTAATTTGCGACAACTTGTTAGAATTCAAAACCCTTGTGGGAGTATCCTGCCCAATTAGAACGGTGCCAAACCAATCCATTTCTGTTTCTGTTGCTGATTGGATGGAATCATAGTTTTAGCAAATTCTTTTGTTTTTCCTATTCGACCTGAGAACCGACGGTTTAAAATCACCATGGTCCCCCTCTGCTTCTTTAAGCCTAATTCATGAGACTAAGCATCGCATGACTGAAACGAAACCCAGCCATCACTGCCGTGAACCAGCCATTGCTGCCGTCATAGGCAAAACCACCACCCATGAGAACAACCCCCCCTCCCCCCCATTCAATTAACTCCAATCAATTATCTTCTTTCCTTGCGAGAGCCTTGGAGAGTTAGAGTTCATGGAAAGGAAGGATTTTAATTTTTTGTTTGATTTAGGTTTACTATTCTAGTATATTCTATATATCAAACGGATCAATTTTCAAGCTGAATAAATATTAGAAGACATGATTGTTTTGTATTAATTGTTTTTACTTTGAAATTAAACCGCATATCACTTTAAAAAAGAAAATTATTTTTAGTATCTCTACTTTTAATCAAAAGCACAACGGTTTATTATGAGACCCATTTTTTAATTAATATAACAACGTTCTCCGTTATTTTTTTAAAAATTATATATAAAAAATTACTTCACTTAAACATCTATAAATTAATATCCTTAAAATCATAAAAAAAAAACTATTAATTAATTGAGATATTATTTAATTAATAATTTATTAATTTACATATTAATTAATAAAAATCTAATTTACAATAACAACTTAAAAAAATGGGGTCATAAATGAGATTCATAACAAAATTATATCGCAGCAAACATCCGTTATTATTTATTATTTTATATTAACAGTAAGATTTGAAATTTTTTTTTGTTTCTATATCACTACTAAAAAATTGATAAATACAAATACAAATATTAATAAAATGTTTCTGTCAATAAATTATAGTGAATTTTACCGATGGAATTATTCCCTCAGTATATTCCGAGGGAATTACAGTGGAAAAAAAATTATAACAAAGCCAAAAAGTATAATGACATGTTATTTATACCAACAGAATTATCAACAGTAAACTTGTTGGTAAATTGTTCACATCTCCCTAACACTATTTCATCATGTCAATTACCAACTGTTCACTTTCTAATTGCACTGTTAATTACTGTTCTTTATAGACAAAATCATTGACGAATTGAAAAGTCGTCAATGCTATTTGACGGTTTCTAAAAATTTTCAATTAAATCAAAAATTTAAATTAAATATTACAGATGAAATCACTGACGTAATAATTAAAAATATTAATATTTAATTTCCATCGGTAAAATACCTCAATAGAAAGACTAGAATCCCTCATTTCATAACAAACAGGCCTCATTTTCTTCTTCTTCTTCTTCTTCCCCTTATGTAAAAAACATCAACATCCCTTTCTTTTTCTTCTCTTCTCTTCTCTCCTCAATTCCTTCTCTTATCCTCCAAGCTCAAGTATATCTTCTCCTTTTTTCTTCTTTTCTTTTCTTTTCTTATTTTTTTTTAAATAACATATTTTATGAATTTGTTTTTTTTTCTCTTCTCAGCTTCACTCGCAACTACATTGAGGTAAGATTTTTTGTTTTTATTTTTTGTGTTTTTTTCATTTTATTTGTTATTTTATTCTATTTTAAATTTTTTCTATTCTTAATAATTGTATGAATGTTGTTGTAAGATTTTTTTTCATGTGAGTTTTGTTAAATAGATTTTTTAAAAAATATTTTTAAATAATCACCGATGAAATTGCTTATGGTATTCTTGTCGGTTATATGGCAAGCTTCTTAAGGGAAAATGCCGACGGATTCACCGATGGAATATTTCCGTCTATGATCATGTCGGTAAATTAATTACCAATGGAATGATAGTATAATAAATACCAATAGAAAATTCCATCGATAAATATAAGAATTCTGGTAGTGTATGCAATTACAATTTTAGTCTACGACAGGGAAAAAGAAAAACATGTTGCACATTTTTGTGTCTAATTCTACTATTTCTTGTATAACCATCTAGTAGGTGGCCTAGTGGTAAGATCTTGGAACCAATGAGTTTATTCCTCCTATGGTCTCAAGTTCGAGCCATGTGGTTGCTAATATGATGACATCTGGAGGGTTACATGGTCGTTAACTTTAGGGCCCGTGGAATTAGTCGAGGTGTGCGCAAGCTGGTCCGGACACTCACGTTAATAATAATAATAAAAACAACGTAAGAGAAAAAACAATAGATTGAAACGTATAGTGAAAGAGATTTCTATTTAGTTTAATGATTTATGGACATCTATAAATATCATAGAGAAAAAAAAAAACCCTTTTCTTAATTGAAACTATATTTACAATAGCTTCAGAAATCTGTATAATTAATAAAGTGATTTTTTTTTACCTAGGAAACACATATTGTTTATAGAAAACATACAAAACTTTGAATACATATATGTGGTGGGTTCTTAATATATTTATAGATGTTAAAAACACAATATTTTTTTTAACATGTGTATGGTTACTTATCCATACACTAATTTTTATAGGAGTATTATAGAATTTATTTTATCGGACATCATTGGTGAAATACTAATTTCCACTATTGTTATTAGCAGCATATATTCACCTTCCATCTATAGATTATTGTACAGTTATTAGCATATATATTTCAGCTTGATCTTTGGAATCATTAGCAGATGTTCAGCAATTGTTAGCTGAGATATAGGATCGTGTTTTGCTTCCTCATATAATATATACTACTATAACTGCAGAATGAAATATACAGTGTAGAACAATTCTCTTTTTCTTACATGGTATTAGAGCAGGTTCTTTGCATATTTCTATAAGCATATTTCTTCAACGTTTTTTTTCTGCAGCCATGTCAAATACCACATCCTAGGCAGCCTCCTCTTTCACATCACCATCCATTCAAGACATATCCTCACCATATTTCCTTCATTCCGCTGATCATCCTAGTGCCATTCTGGTCTCCACTCTCCTTAATGGTGACAATTATCCTACCTAAAAGAGGGCAATGAAAATGGCCTTGAATGCCAAAAACAAATTGGTTTTTGTTAACGGTACTCTCTCCAAGCCAACATCTTCTATTGCAGAAACTCAACTGTGGGAACGTTGCAGTGACATGGTCTTATCATGGATTCTCAATTCCATTGATAAATCCATTGTTAGCAGTTTAATCTATCATGCTTGCCCCCGTGATGTCTGGCTCGATCTTGAGGATCGGTTCTCTCAAAGCAATAATCCAAGGATCTTCAAATGGAAACGCGACATTGCTACTCTCACTCAAGGTTCCATGACAATCTCTGCATACTTTACAACACTTAAAAGTCATTGGGATGAGCTAGCCATGCTCACTCCTACACCACAATGCACTTGTGGCATCTTAACAGAATTGAATCACATGCAAGATATTGAACGTGTTTTTCAGTTTTTAATGGGGTTGTATGACTCATATGCTTCGATTCGTAGCCAAGTTTTGGCTATGGATCCATTACCTCCTGTTAACAAGGTATATTCAACTTTGCATCAAGAAGAGAAACAACGCCTTCTTCATATTCCCAGTTTTCCAACTGAGTCTACTGCTATGATGGCTCCTCGTCATATTTCTCATCATTTTGACAGTAAAAGGCGAGGGTGTGGTCGTCCAAAATGTGACTATTGTGACCGTGATGGTCACTGGAGAACACACTGTTATAAGCTCAATGGATATCCCAGCAACAGACCTCAACCTCGTGGAACACTTGATAGAATATCTAGTTCGTCAAAGGCAGTAAATAATGTCATTGGTTCTTCCTCTCCAGCTGGTTCCTTAAAAACTAAAAATATTGTTACTGGTTCTTCAACCTCTACTGAGATAGCTATCCCTGGCCTCACAAGTGATCAATACAATCGGCTCTTGGAATTTTTATCACCCGTGAACACCAACTCTACCAACTTTGATGGTAACCCTGTCTTTTGTCACTCTATTTCTTTTTTTAACCGAGAATGGATTATTGATTTAGGAGCCTCAGATCATATGACTTCTAGTTTTTCATCCTTTCATAACACTCAACTTCTTAATCAACCATGTCCTATTTCACTTCCAAATGGTGACACCGTCTCTATCACTCATACTGGCACATTGCGTATTTCTCCAGCAATTTCTCTTCCTAATGTTTTATACGTACCATCATTTAAATTCAATCTATTGTCCATCAACAAACTCACCAGTACTCTCAACTGTGTTGCTATTTTTTTTTTCTGACTTTTGTGTTTTTCAGGACCTATCAACGAGGAAGCTAATTGGAATGGGTGAAGTACGGGATGGACTTTACCACTACAAACCTTTCTCTACCTCTGTTTTTCATTCTCAACGCATTTCTGACTCTACTCTTTGGCATCAACGACTCGGTCACCCTTCTACTTCCAGTATTCCAACAACTTTAAATTTTTCAAAATCACATTTGCCTTGTGATGTGTGTGCTAGAGCAAAACACACTCGTTTACCTTTCTTTTTTAATACAAATAAGAGCACCTTTTATTTTAATCAGATTTATTGTGATATATGGGGTGGTTATCCTACAGCTTCATATTCAGGTGCCCACTATTTTTTAACCATTATGGATGATTACTCACGTACTACATAGGTTTATCTCATGCGTATGAAATCAGAAACTTTTACTTGCCTTACCAATTTTTGTGCAATGGTTAAAAATCAATTTAATCGCACCATTAAGCATGTGCGCACCAATAATGGACAAGAGTTTTTATCTAATAACATCCAAAAAAATTTTCACGACTATGGCATTCTTCACGAGCGCACATGTGTGGAGACACCTCAATAAAATGGCGTTGCTGAACGTAAACATCGCCACCTTCTTAATGTGGCTCGGTGTTTACGTTTTCAAGCCAATCTTCCCATTTCCTTTTGGGGTGAATGCATTCTCACAACCACTTATTTAATTAACCGCACTCCTTCACCCCGCCTTAATAATAAGTCACCCTATGAACTCCTTTTTCAAAAACAACCATCATATTCACATTTACGAGTGTTTGGGTGTTTATGCTATGCTCAAACCACTCGCAAAAATCGTGATAAATTTTCTCCTCGTGCTCTACAATGTGTTTTCTTAGGCTACCCTATCCATCATAAGGCTTATCGTGTCTACAATCTTGAACATAAAAAAATTTTCATTTCTCGTGATGTTACATTTGAAGAAAATATTTTTCCTTATCATTTCATGACCCCAGATCCCACACCTTCCCGGGTTCTTCCCCTTCTTATCCCTGAAATTCCATCTAACACTGTTTCTGCACCGCCTACTACCTCCCCTCCCCTTCCCTCCTCATACGAACCGTCATCCACATCATCCATTCCACCCCTTCCCGCACGACCAAAACGAGCTGTCACCCATCCCACTTACTTAGCTGACTATATTTGCCCTTCTTTACCAAGGTCCTCCACTACTTCACATGTTTCACGCTCTTCCTCAGGTATGGTTCACTGTCTTTCTTCTTTTTTGTCTTATAAACGTTTCATTGCTAAACATCTCGCCTTCCTCTCTGCACTCTCCCATCACCTTGATCCTATCTCATATTCTGAAGCTGCCCGTCACCCTCACTAGCATGATGCCATGGCAGCTGAAATACAAGCCTTAGAAGCAAACCATACTTGGACCCTTCAACCCCTTCCATCTGGCAAAACCCCAATTGGCTGTAAGTGGGTGTTTAAAACAAAATTTCAGGCTAATGGTTCCATAGAGAGGCACAAAGCTCGCTTAATGGCCAAGGGATATGCTCAGGTAGAAGGTTTGGATTATCATGACACTTTTGCTCCTGTTGCTAAACTCGTTACTGTTAGATGTGTTCTTGCAGTGGCTGCAGCTCGTCATTGGCATCTTTTTCAGTTGGACGTCCACAATGCATTCCTCCATGGCGACCTTGATGAAGATGTTTTTATGACTCCTCCACCTGGCTATTCCAAACAGACGGATGCTCATGTTTGTCATCTTCAGAAATCACTCTATGGCCTCAAGCAAGCCTCTCGCAATTGGTTCTCTAAATTATCATCCGTTTTGCTTACTGTAGGTTTTGCTCAGTCACAGGCGGATCATTCTCTCCTCACTCGCCATCGGGGACAGTCCTTCACTCTCATACTTATTTATGTTGATGACATTCTCTTGGCAGGAAATGATCTCTCGATCATTAATAACTTCAAAGCCATGCTTGCTCAACTCTTTAAGCTTAAGGACCTCGGCCAACTCAAATATTTCCTTGGCCTTGAAATTGCTCGCTCTCCCACTGGCATCTTCCTCACTTAACGCAAATATGCCCTTGACATACTTGCTGATAGCGGTCACCTTGGTGCACGTCCCTCTTTTTTTCCAATGGAACAACATCTCAAGCTCAATAATACTGATGGTGATCTGCTCCATGATCCCAGTTCTTTCCGCCGCCTTGTTGGCCGTTTGATATATCTCACGATCTCTCGTCCTGACATTGTGTTCCCTGTCAACCTTCTAAGTTAGTTCATGCACCAACCCCGACAATCACATTATAATGCTGCTATCCGTGTTCTTATTACCTCAAAGCTTCTCCAGGCCAAGGCTTATATTTCCCTTCTATTAACAATCTTCAAGTGTCAGCTTATTCAAATTCGGACTGGGCTAGTTGCCCTCTCACTCGTCGTTCCACCACCAGTTTTTTTATTCAGCTTGGCACCAGTCCTATTTCCTGGCGCACTAAGAAGCAACATACGGTCTCTCGTTCATCTGCTGAAGCCGAATACCGCGCTCTTGCTTCCACCACTTGTGAACTTACATGGCTCAAAACACTTTTACATGATCTTGGTGTCCACCACTCCCAGCCTATGCTTTTACATTGTGACAGCCAAGCAGCTCTCCATATTGCTCAGAATCCTGTCTTTCACGAACGTACCAAACACATAGAAATTGATTATCATGTTGTTCATGAAAAACTCAAAGTCGGCCTTATTTCCACCCAGCACGTCCCTAGTCACAGTCAGCTGGCAGATATCTTCACAAAAGCTTTAGGCCGTGAAGCTTTCCAGGTCTTATCACGCAAATTGGGCATTACGGATCTTCATGCTCCAACTTAAGGGGGAGTATTAGCAGCATATATTCAACTTCCATCTATAAATTATTGTACAGTTATTAGCATATATATTTCAGCTTGATTTTTGGAATCATTAGCAGATATTCAGCAATTGTTAGCTGAGATATAGGATCGTGTTTTGCTTCCTCATGTAATATATACTACTGTAACTGCAGAATGAAATATACAGTGTAGAACAATTCTCTTTTTCTTACAATTGTCACTGTTAAAATCCTTTTAAATATCAAGTTTCAATTTCTACCATTATTATGTTTTTGTAATTATAATGTAAAATTAATAATGTATTTGTATCTCATTTGGTATTAATGAAATAATTAATACCTTTTTATTTGTTTAAAAATAGTTTGATAAAATAGTAGTGATTTGACAATATATTGTTAAAAAAAATAAGAAGAAGAGTAAGAAAAAAAAAATAGTATATCTGTACATAATAGCAAAATGAAAGCAATTCTCACCAAATGTTATCCCAATGACACATGAATTACTACTGATTTATAATAGATATTAATATTAATCAACAATATTTTTCATCTATTACAAAATTAACCTATACATCGGGACAAATCTATAATCCAATTTTAGTAGCGGCAAAATAATATAACTATATAACTATATTAATTAAGATCCAAAAAGTTTGAAAATTATAAACTTATAATATAAAGTTTAAAAATTTACATATATTATAAAAAGATGCTCCACAAAATTATATTTCTTTTCTTGTAATTCACAATTGCTCCCTACAAGACTTTATATGTTGAAAACATTGTAAGATTTTCTTATTATAACACTTTCAAATATTTATTTTTCAATATAAGTAACCAAACAATCATTCAACCAATCATTCCGATTCGATTGCGTAACCAACTTTTAACCAATTTCATCGATGAAATAGAGGAAAACAATATAATTAGATTTACCAAAGATCCATAATATGAGTCCCAACATGTATCACCGGCTTTTTGAAACATAGTTTCTTGATGTAAATCTTGACCACTTGAAATGGCACCATTATTAAATGCTTCAACTATCTTGCTATATTGCTTCTCGCAAATAAGATCTCTTCTCTTTCAAGACGCTCCTACAACATTTGTCAAACTAGAAACCATATTAAATAACAAAGCAATATGAGCATCATTTTTTGCTACACCAACAAATGCTAGTTGCAATTGATGGGAAAAATAATAAATATAATATGCAGATGGATTCTCCTTCATTATCAAAGCTTTCAAGCTATTAAATTCACATTGCATGTTACTAGCTCCATCATAGCCTTGTCCTTGTAGATGTGATATATTAAGCCCATGTTTGGCAAACAATGCCTTAATTGCCTTATTATCTGATAGAGCAATTGTGTTCTTAATATGCATAATACCAAAAAAATATTCAATAACACATTCATATCTACATAACGTAGAATAACAACCATTTTCTCTTTAACTAATACATTAATTAAAATAATCATGAACTCACAACCAAGATCATTCAATATAATATTGGTCTTTTCTATTGCAGCAACATGTACAATATCTTTGTGAATGTCATAAGCTATAATTTAAAGATTACTAGGATATTTGTCTAAAACAACATCTTTGATTCCTTGATTATAATTGACAAGAAACTGTAGTAGCTCAAGAAATTCTCCTTGATTCTTTGAATCCTTATATTCATCACAACCATGAAAAGCTAGTTCTTGATACAAAAAAAAGCGAATACAAGCAATAGTTGCAATCAATTGGGTTTGATAATCTCTTCAAGCTTGATTTGAAATTATGGCCTAAGCAACTTCAATGTGTTGCCTTTGATTCATCAAATCTTGGTATTTCCTTCAAGCTTGGTTGTGAGCACTATTAGGAGCTCTAACATGAATCCCAAGTCTTTTTTATCCTTCCAGTTCTTAAATCTCATGCCAATAAAATAATCACCACTTGCTTGTTTTCCCACATTCAACCTTTAAAGATAACAACATAAGCAAAATATTGAATCACCATCCTTATTATACTCTATCCAAGAACCGTGCTCCTTGAACCAAACTAGGACAAATCATCAATATATATTCTTGATCTTTCTTTGTGGAAAATAATAATCATGAGGTTGACACAGAACTTTTTACAAATAGGCTCTTTGAACTTTATCTCTATCATTATTAGGATGATAATTATAAATTTTCTTTCTTAGCCCCATATCCAAAGGAAGATCATTTAAATTGAGTTTCAATATGACTTGTTTTTTACGAAGTGCCTCCACTATTTATGACATTAACATCATTAACAATGAGCGTATCCTTAATATTTTGTTTTCTTTTAATGACAAACCTATCTATGACTAAAAAAATAATCTAATTAGAACATAATAATAAAAAAATAAACACATCAATGCAAAGAGTAATTTAAATTATTAGATAATATTCATTTCCTAAAATATTTTTGATAAGTCTCTATGTTAAAAAAAAATAGATTCACATAATTTTCTTTTCTTTGTTATCCAATATGCATTTAATAAGGGAAGAGAATTTGGAAAGTCATAGAAAAATATTAAGAGTTAATGTGAACCTAGCGGAATTTAATGGTATTCGCGACCCCAAGATCAATCTAACCCAAGTTTGTTGAGATTTTAATGAGCTTATCACAATGGAAGACTTGCTTCAAGGCAACAAAACTATAAACCAACTCGATCACAACGCCTACACCTGGAGACAAGCAAAAGAAGTATAAATTCACAATAAAGAATGGTCAATTCTTTGAAGAGTTGAAAGTTCAATCAAGAACCAAGATTGAGCAACCAAAAGTCGGCTACAATGTTGAAAATATTATCAAAAGTATGCCCTAAAATTATTCCTAAAGAGTATTTATACTCCAAGTCAAAACCCTAGTTTCCTTAATGGGTCTCACATAAACACAATTTCAATAATAATCAACCCAAGCTCAAACTAGCCCAAACTAATTAAAATAAACAAAATAAACAAGTCTAAAACCCAAACAAATGTCTCCTCTCAAAATAATTAAAGTTTGATAGCCCAACTAATTAAATAAAACAAATTCGTTGTTTCCACATTCTGTCTAGTAGCAGCAAGGCCTAATTTAAAACAGATGGTTCTCTCTTGTCTTAATGAATTAGAAAGCGTGCCATATACGGTTGGAAAGGTATGGAAGTCTAGTTTCTATCCCAACTAGAATCACATCAAAATTGGTTCTGTAACTCCAGTTATGACTAAAAGAGTAAAAGAAGTTCAAACTGTCCGAATCTAGTCTTTTTCTCCCAATACTTGTGTAATGGTCTTGGTTCCACCAACAAGACCCTCTTGAACATGAATCAGATTAATCAAGGCTTGCTCTTTATTATTACAAATCCTCTTGAAGTCCATGTTAGCTCATGTATCTTGAAGAAGTCCATTGAAAGCTTCTTTGAACTTCTTAGCCCTAAGCCTAGTAACTGGACCAACGAGAACCTCCAATGGATCCTTTAATGGTTGGATCACATCATCCCCTCACTCCTCAAAAGGATTCAACCTCGAATCATCACTTACATCAAACGAAGAAAGATCAGAAACATTGAATATAGCACTAACATCATACTCACCTGATAGATCCACTTTGTAGGCATTATCATTAATCATTTTTATGATCTGATAAGGACCATCTCCTCGAGGCATCAATTTTGATCTTCTTTGTTCAGGAAGCCTTTCCTTCCTCATATGCACCCAAACCCAATCACCTGGTTCAAATCTCACTAATTTTCATCCCCTATTGGCTTTGTTTGCATATTGTTCATTCTTTTTTTCTATTTATTGCTGAATTTTTGCATGGAGATCTTTCACCACCTGTGCTTTCTGATTACCATCAAGACTAACCCTTTCATCAACATGCAAAGGAATCAAATCTAATGGTGTTAAAGGGTTAAAACCATAAACAATCTTAAATGGGGAATAATTAGTAGTAGAATGCACACTATGATTATATGTAAATTCAATGAATGGCAAACAATCTTTCCAATTTTTAAGATTCTTTTGAATGATAGCCCTAAACAATTGAATCAAAATCTGGTTAACAACTTCAGTTTGGCCATCTGTTTGTGGATGACAAGTAGTAGAATATAAAAGTTTAGTTCCTAAGTTACCCCACAAAACCTTCCAAAAATAACTCAAAAACTTAACGTCTCGATCGGATACAATGCTCCTAGAAAGACCATGTAGCCGAATGACCTCTCTGAAGAATAAGTCAGCTATATTTATTGGATCATCAGTTTTATGGCAAGCAATGAAATGTGCCATCTTAGAAAATCTATCCACAACAACAAATATAGAATCTCTCTCTTTCCTAGACCTAGGTAGACCCAAAATAAAATCCATAGAAATATCAACCTAAGGTTCCTTAGGAATAGGCAAAGGTGTGTATAGTCTATGAGGCATTACCCTAGACTTAGCTTGTATATATGTTATGCACCTATCATACATTCTTTGCACATCTCTTTTCATATTAGGCCAATAAAAGTGCTTATGCAGAACCTCCAAAGTTTTAGTAATTCCAAAATGCCCCATTAAACCTCCCCCATGTGCTTCCCTCACAAGTAATTCACGTAAAGAACAATTAGGCACACATAACTTATTTTCCTTAAACAAAAATCCATCATGCCTAAAATATTTATTCATGGCCAAAACCTTGCATGTGTCATATATAGCACCGAAATCATGATCATCAAGATACAATTCCTCAATATACTTAAATCCTAAAAATTTAGTATTAAGAGTATTAAGAAGAACATACCTTCGCGATAAGGCATCGACGACCACATTTTCCTGACCTTGCTTGTATTTAATCAAATATGGGAAAGTTTCAATAAATTCAACCCACTTAGCATGTCTTCTACTTAACTTACCTTGACCCTTCAAATGTTTCAACGATTGGTGATTAGTATGTATGACAAACTCTCAGGGCCACAGATAATGTTGCCAAATCTCCAAAGCCTGCACGACTGCATACAACTCTTTATCATAAGTGGGATAGTTAAGAGTTGCACCATTGAGTTTCTCACTAAAATAAGTGATGGGCTGTTTTTCTTGCATTAAAACGGCTCCAATACCTATTCCTGAAGCATCACATTCAATCTCAAAAGCTTTATTAAAATAAGGTAAAGATAGTAAAGATGTCGAAATCAACTTTGATTTTAACAAGCTAAAAACATTTTCTTGTTCTTCTCCCCACTTGAAACCCACAACTTTCTTAACAATTTCAGTCAATGGAGAGGCTATCGTACTAACGTCTTTAACAAATCTCCTATAAAAACTAGTCAAACCATGAAAACTCCTAATGTCTGTTATGGATTTTGGTGTGGGCCATTCTTAAATAGCCTTAACCTTAGCCTCATCCATTTCTATATCTTTTGCACTGACCACATATCCAAGAAAAACAATCCTATCCATGCAAAAGTCACACTTTTTCTAATTAGCATGTAAGGACTCTTTTCTAAGCACATCAAGAACTTGTCTTAAATGACTTATATGCTCATCAATCTCCTTACTATAAATCAAGATATCATCAAAGTAAACAACTACAAACTTACCAGTAAAAGCACACAACACATGATTCATCAATCTCATAAAAGTACTAGGTGCATTAGTAAGTCCAAAAGGCATAACCAACCACTCATACAAACCATATTTAGTTTTAAAAGCAGTTTTTCATTCATCCCCTTCTTTCATCCTAATTTGATGATAACCACTTTTCAAATCAATTTTCGAAAACAATTTAGAACCATGTAATTCATCCAACATATCATCTAATCTAGGAATGGGATGTCGATACTTTACAGTGATGTTATTGATAGCTCGACAATCCACACACATTCGCCAAGTTTTGTCCTTTTTTGGAACAAGAAGAACGGGAACTGCACAAGGACTCATGCTCTCTCGAATGTATCTTTTCGACATCAACTCCCTCACTTGCCTTTGAAGCTGCTTAGTCTCTTCAGGATTGCTCCTATAAACCGGCCTATTTGGTATAGATGCTCCTGGAACAAAATCAATTTGATGCTCAATACCTCTAATTGGCGGCAAACCACTAGGAATGTCATCCGGAAAGACATCCTCAAATTCCTGCAAAAGAACTTTAACAACACTAGGAACACAAGAATCTAAATCATCTGAGTTAAAGAATGCCTCCTTATACATAAGTAAAATTATAGGCAAGTCAGAAAGATAGACATGTTTAAGATCATTAGATTTTGCAAAAACATTAAGGTGTTTCCCCACTTTTTCTACACACTCTTCTTTTCTCACCCTTTCTTTCTTCTCTCCACTCATTTTCTCTCCACTCTCGGCCTTCTTTTCATCTTTTTGTTTTTGGCCATGACCCTCCCCTAATGTCCTAAGGTCCGAAACTTTGTTCCCTTTTGTTTTCAACTCATGGCTCACTTTCTTTTCTCTCTTCCTCACATCCTCACTATGTTGTTCAGCTTGTTTTTCCATTTTAGCCAAATCTTTTTGTTCCTCCACTTTGACTGAAACATGTTACTCTTCCTCATAACCCTTGTTCAATTGAATTTGATCTTCACACACTTGCTTTGGTGAGAGTAGGGCAAGTGTATAAATCCTTCCATCCTTTTCTAATGAATACATGTTCTTAAACCCATCGTGCTTGGCTTTTTTATAAAATTGATAAGGCCTCCCTAGTAACAGATGAGTAGCATGCATAGGCACAACATCAAATAACACTTCATCCTTATATTTGCCTACTAAAAAAGAAATCATCACCTGTCTATTCACCCTAACAACACCACATTCATTCAACCAATGATGTTGATAAGGCCTCTCATACTTTATGGTATTCAATCCCAACTTTCTAACCAAAGTAACACTAGCAACATTAGTACATCTACCACTATCAATTATTATACTACATACCTTATCGTTGATTAGGCATCTAGTATGGAAGATGTTCTCCCTTTGGTGCTGCACATCATCCTCCTTAGTTTGAACACTCAATGACCTTTTAATCACCAAAACTTTATCTCCAACAGCATACTCTAAATCACTAGCATCCTCAAGTGGGGGCATGTCATCACAATCAGACTCCTCACTAGTGGACACAATCTCTCCATCATCCCTTAAAATCATAACTCGACGATTTGCACATTCTGATGCATAGTGTCCCAATCCTTGACACTTGAAACACTTTATATCACGATTACGCTTCAGTTGAACTTTTCCCTTAAGTTTTTGATCATTGATCGAAACCTGCTTCTTCATGGAGTTAGGTTTGGCAACTTTAGAAGTCACCAAAGGCTTCGATAATGCACTACCCTCTCTCCTATAATTCATCTTTCAACCCGAAGAAGACCCTGTATAAGCTCTAGATCGTATATTACCCTTCCTTTTGAACTGCCCTTCAACCTTAATGGCTAAGTGTACTAACTCCTCCAAATCAAAATATGATTGCAACTCCACAACATTAGCTATGTCTCTATTCAAGCCATTCAAAAACCTAGACATCGTAACTTTCTCATCTTCATTAACATTAGCTGTAATCATAACCACCTCTAATTCTTTCTGATACTCCTCCACACTCTTATTACCCTGTGTAATCATTTGAAAATGATTAAACTTCGATAATAATGTTTAGGAACATACCTCTTCTTCATTATTGTTTTCAACTCCTCCCATATGCTAACTGGTCTTTCTCTATTCCTTCTTCTTTCTACCACCAATCTCTCCCAGCAAACCATGGCATAGTCAGTAAACTCCACTACAGCTAACTTAACGTTCTTTTCTTCAGAGTATCTATGGATGTCAAAAATCATCTCCACCTTTTTTTCCCAATCTAAATAAGCTTCCGGATCAGTTTTTCCCTTAAAGGCTGGGATTTTTAACTTAATACTACCCAAATTTCTATCTATATCTCCCAAATCATAAAAATCCCCTCTATGCTCAAAATCCCTATGTGGTCGAATATGTCCCCTCCTTGACCGATTCTCATAACTCTTTCCCCTATGTGTACGGAACCCACCACTATGATTAAGATCATACTCGACTTCATCTGCAGAGTTTCCAGTAACACTCTCCTCCTTCCTAGCTTCCCTACCCCTTTTACTACGCCCTTCATCAGACCTAGTCTCTAATTTTTCAGTCCTTGTCATCAGCTCACCAAACATAAATTTCATCTGTTGTTGTATTCTCGAAAGCCCATCTTCTTAGATTTCACCATTCTTCTGTGGCACACTATTAGAAGATATTTTTTTTTAAACCTGCACAAAAATCGTTAGCAATAAAAATAACACCTCACACACTCGTGTTTCACATAAATTTATAGGTTTTTCACTCGAATATGCTCCCTATGCCTTTTTCCACTCAAATTGCCTTTCTTTAGTTCTTGAAATCACTTAGCAACAATTCAGAAAAAAAAACAACCAACTATGCAGTTAATTTATAAATTTGATATAGACTCTAGAAGCAAGAAATTACGAAACTAACAAAACAAAACTCGATGACAAATTCACGAATAACAATGCAAATTTGTATGAATAATATAACAATTTGAAGACACGAAAAAAATCAGAAAAGAGCTAAACAATTACGAATTATCAAGAACTAAGGATTTAATTCAAAAAAATTCCAGAAACTCAAGAAAATTAACTAAACTACCCAAATTTTCAAGAAACACAAACAAGACTACTAAAAGATTCGGCCAAAATAAAAAAAGTGATTTTTTTTTGTGCGGCAACAATCAAGATTTCAAGATATATATATATATATATATATATATATATATATATATATATATATATATAACAAAACAAAATCAAGAACTTAGGTGTGTATGCCGATTTTGATTAAGGAAGCATAAAAAAGAACACTAACTTATGATGGTGTGTTCAACAAAGCAATAAAAAGTAAGATCCCTATTTTATATATATATATATATATATATATATATATATATAGGTGGTCAAATCTATCAAGAATGAAACAAGAAACAATAAAGACTCAAATTGAAGGATATAACATGTGATTAGATCATGCTCTGATACCAACTGATGCGAACCATAGCGGAATTTAATGGTATTCGCGACCCCAAGATCAATCTAACCCAAGTTTGTTGAGATTTTAATGAGCTTATCACAATGGAAGACTTGTTCCAAGGCAACAAGACTATAAACCAACTCGATCACAACGCCTACACCTGGAGATGAGCAAAAAAAGTATAAATTCTCAACAAAGAATGATCAATTCTTTGAAGAGTTGAAAGTTCAATCAAGAACCAAGATTGAGCAACCAAAATTCAGCTACAATGCTGAAAATATTATCAAAAGTCTGCCCTAAAATTATTCCTAAAGAGTATTTATACTCCAAGCCAAAATCCTAGTTTCCCTAATGGGTCTCATATAAACACAATTTTAAATAATATTCAACCCAAGCTAAAACTAGCCCAAACTAATTAAAATAAACAAAATAAACAAGTTTAAAACCCAAACAAATGTCTCCTCTCAAAATAATTAAAGTTTGATAGCCCAACTAATTAAATAAGACCAGTTCGTTGTTTTCGTATTCTGTCTGGCAGCAGCAAGGCTCAACTTAAAAAGGATGGTTCTTTCTCATCTTAATGAATTAGAAGGCATGCCATATACCGTTGGAAAGGTATGGAAGTCTAGTTTCCAAACCAACTAGAATCACATCAAAATTGGATCCGTAACTCCAGTTATGACTAAATGAATAACGAAAGGTCAAACTGTCCGAATCTAGTCTTCTTCTCTCAATCCTTGTGTGATCCTTTGATGGTTGGATCGCATCAAGAGTCAATTCTAATTTTGAATTTTAAATAAAATAAATAAGGAATTATCATAATATAAATTGAATTGACTCTTGACAATTTTATCCAATTTAAAATTCTACATTATTATCCAATAAGATACCAAATAAGAGGAAGAAAGGATGATTATAATAATTAATTCTACACTATTATTCAATTTGAATGCTACAAGGAAAATTAAATAGTTTTAAAATAGAAAACTAAAGAGGAATCTAAATAGAAAATGCAATAAATTGAGAGAAAATAAGCCCATTTAAAGAGGAATCAAATAAGGCGAATGACCTCAAGATCTCTGGTCAATGAAATAAAAATTGCTAAAACATTTATCTTATTAACCTGCATTTCAAAAAAAACATAAAAATATTAATGCATCAATAAAATAACAAAGCTATCTCAACAAGAAACATAAATTTGTTCTTTGTTTGGTTGTCAAGAAACCATAGAAAAGAAAGAATAGCATAAAAAATATGGAATCCTCTATCAAGAATTCTTAAATCACTTTCTCAGCAACAAAACATATAAAGAAAAAGAGAAGAAGGGAGTCTCTATAATGTAAAACAACTAAGGATAGAGCTTTAAAACACAAACAAAAATAGAAATTCAAGTTCATTTTTTTGAAAGAAAAGGAGAAACCAATTTCAAAAATTTTATCATGATTAAATAGGAAGTAAAATTAAAATCTTGCCAAGAAATAAAATCCAATCAATCAAAGGGTTAAAAAAGAAATAAAAGAAAATACTCACCATGAAATCTAAAAGATCCAAACTTCAACTCTGAAAATTTCTCTATTCCCTTAATAAATTTAAGAAATCATGCAATACAATGAACATAAAATTAAAGAAAACATCAAACAGAGAAATGAGACAAAGCTTACATGAAAATTATTATAATATAATAAGAAAGCCATAAAAAATTAAGTCTCATCAAAGACTTGCCAAAATAAAGCAAAATCCACAGAGAAAAAGAACAAATTATATATTTATAGCAAGAGAGGGAGAGATGTGTACCTACAGAGAACTCGAATGACATAAAGACTCTATTTGATCGAAACTACAATTACCCATGATTACAAGAACCAAACCTTCTTACATAGAACTTGAACGGGTAAAAGTGTACTACTGCTTTTACTTATGTGAGAGAGAGAGAGAGAGAGAGAGAGAGAGAGAGAGAGAGAGAGAGAGAGATTTTCTTTTTGTTTATTCAATCAATGAGAGAAGGGGAAAAAAAAACACAAATTATCCTAATCCATACATATAGACTAGATGCTAAAATAGTTTAGTATGAAAAAAATCTAAGATTTGATTCTTATATATTTTGCATGGAACACCCCCCTTCAAAGACATGTGTTTTAAGATATAGCAGAGAGAAATGATAGAAATAGTATCCTATACTTGGCTATATAATCCATTAACGGAGAAGATAAACTAGAAGTTTAAAATTATTTGAATTATAAGTTTTTCAATGAAATGTTGGAAAAATAGTAAATACCAACCAATATATGTTTTACTTTAAATGGTAGTGCTCTAAGTTAGAAGAGTTTCAAACAAGAAAGCATAATTGATTATATAATTGAATAAGAGTATACCTCCATGTTTAAGGAAACAAAGATTGGATCAAAAAGTTCATCAATAAACTAGGTTGGTTCCTAATAGTGGAGCCATTGCATAACCAAAGAAACCAAGGTTTCATCAATGATCTAAACAAGTACTTCAAAAATTCCATTTGATTTGATAGATCAATGAAATGACAGATATAAAGATAAAGTGAGTACCTACCGAAAAGAATCTAGAAGATCTTCTTACAGGGTCACTATCCATGTAGAAGTTTTAATGTTAAATGAATCAATATGATATTAGATACATGAGCGATTGACTTTAGTGCAAATGTAAGATTGTTAGTTTAATATGCCCTGTAGCCAATCGGTTGGTTACACGTAATATTATTATATTCATGAAAATACATATTCATTATTAATAAAGGTTTAATTTATCTTTAATATTCATATAATATTAGATTAATAAATCTAAAGTAAAGATAAATTTCATATGAAAAAAATGTTTTGCAAAAGAAATTTTAAAGTTGTTATAATTATGAGATTCATATTGCATCAAAGCAAAGTTCATAAATGTTCCTAGTCGATGCTCTCTTAAATATTGGACATTCATTAGAGTCGTAGAGACTGATGCATATTATATTATTTCTTTTATGAAAGGAAGTAGTTGTTCTCATAAGTTGAGGTATAAGAGATACCTAGAACTAATATGTAGATGCTTGTCATAAAAATATATTTTAGAAATTAAGAACTAGAATACAATTAATACAGGGATTATATTTCTAGACTTAGAAAAATCAAGAACTTGATTAATTAAATTTCTAAAATTATCCTTAAATAATATATGGATATTATTGTTTAAAGGGTAAATATATATATTTTTTTCATTTACAGGGTTTTTAGGATTCCTTATAAATATAAAGCTAAGCCTATTATTTTGTTAGTGAAAAAAAAAAGTGGTTGTCTGTTAGACAGAAAAACTACGTAAATACAAAATTAGAGTTAGCATTCTAGGCATAATAGTTCTTCTCTTCTAAATAGGAATTTAGAAGATTTCTCACGAGTGGTTTGCGTGGATTACTATTGGAGGTCGAACAATTGGATAACTTGTGGTTTGCGACAACCCAGTTTTTAAGGAATTATTCAAAGCTGAAGAAGATAAGATCTTAAAGTGATAATAAATCCCTAAACAACTCTAGATCTATCTAACAGGATCGTAGGGACTCCCGAATAATTTTGTTTCATAGTTTCTGTTACGTATATGATATTTGGGAAACTCAATCCATGATTCTTTTGATTGTTTTAGGTAGTGTAGGCAAGTGCCCACATTGCTCACATATTGGATCTTTCTATGCTTATACACTATGCATCTCTTGCCATGCGTAGATAAAAAAGAAAGAAATTAACACATTATACCAAGTTGAGGAAATAGAAAATATAAGAACATTTTTTTTATCTAAAAATTTGAATTATAATTTCTTATGATAGATTTCTTGTTAATTATTTTTACTTAAATCAATTGAAATGTCATATCATAAGCCTTTTATTTTAAAAAATGCATAATAAAAAATTGAAGTAAAATATAAAAAAGAAAAAAAACTCAAGAAAACTATCTCTAATATTTGATTAACTCAAATTAATATCTTCAAGTTGTTTAAAAGTCAATAATAATTCATGAGTTTATCATTTAAATCTTTATTATTTTTTAATTAAAATCTTTTTTTTTATAAAGTTACAAAATCAAGTGATGCTATAGTATTTCTTTTCAAAATCAACATTGATTAAGAATTTAAATTCAATATGTTTGAGAATATTAAATATTAAAAATATTTAAAATTTTTATTATTATATTTATCATTTTAGTCTTATGATATAATACTTTTTATTCAATACCAGTCAATAAAAATAAATAAATATTGGTATCAAGTTGGAAAAGAAAACGGAAAACATATTATAAAAATTATACAAAATTTGAATTAGAAATGTTTTTCATAAATATGAGATATATTATTATTTTTGTTTTTTTCTTAAATACAATAAGTACAATATAAATAAACATTATTATAATGACTTGAACAATTAACAAACAAGATTATAATAATGTAATTTACAAACATATTATTAAACAATTGATTATATACAAAAATATATCATCTCTATGAGTATATGACTAGTTTTTATTATGATTTTTTTGTTTCATATGTTATCTTTTTAACTTAGAAATATAATCCAATAAAACAAATCCAATCTTGTAAAAACTGTCAAAGAAAATTCATGATAGACTTTTCCCTAAGAAATAACTCACGGTACTTAAATATTATATAAACAATATTGATAAATACAAAGATGATAATTATAATCAAATAATAGAAACTACAAAAAAAAGAAGTAAATTTGTGACAATCTTTTGATCATCAATAGTACAACGTGAAAAGAAAAAGGAATATATAGTACAATAGTTAGGTTCACACACCCTTCGATGATTGAACCTTAGCTGTTGTATCATTGGTCTGCTGGTGTCACCTAATTATCCACTTTACTCCTTGACTTTCCCAATTAATTAGTATTTTAATAATAATTTGCTTGCAACAAAATCAGTGCCACAAAGTCCATCAAACCAAAGGGCATATGGTTTTTTTTTTTGAAATTATTACAGTGAACGCTTAATGAAATAATATAATTTGGCATTATCATGTTTTTAGTAAATACCGTTAATAGAAAGCACAACAATTTAAGAAGTTTTAGTCATTTGTATCTTGTATAAGGTTTCAATTATTATATACCACTCATCAATATTAATGACACACATTTATATGAGTGATATAATAAAAAGTTATTAATTACAGTTATTTTTAATATAAATAATGAGTTATTTCATTCGGTTTTTGCAATTATCGATGAAAAAAATAATTTTAATTGGAGATAGTTTTTGCTCTGCTTACAAAAATATGTTATTGGTGGTAAAACATGTATATGTATAATATCAAATAAACATGCATGCATCAAGAATAGAGTAGCAGACACCACCAACTGATGCTAATGAGGTCTTGTAGGGGTATTGTGGAGGTACAAAATCAATTATGAATCTAATATATTGATTATTTGTTAAGTTTGTGTGAATTATTATGATAATTTTAATGTTTTATGTCGGTATGCGAGATCATATATACTCTATATGTTTGGCGGTGTATTATTCACTAACCTAACATGGAGATATGTGCCCTTAATTTATCTGACTCTCTTGGGTTATTTTGATGCCATCCCCACATATAACTAGGGATTTGATGTCCTAGCATGCTTGTACAGACATCTATGTCTTGCATGCATAAATGGGGTCAAACAAGTTAGAGGATGTTTGATACTTCAATAGCTAAAAAGCAAGAAATATTATTGTTACTTTAATTTTTTTTTTGTTAAAAAAATAAACAAAAGTTTTGTTAATGAATAACAATTATGGTCATGGAAACATTTTCTTGTAGGCAGACTCCAGATACTTCGATCGTTGTCTATGACTGTCCAGATGATGGGGGTTACACTTCATCTCATACTCGGATGTAGGTATTGCGATATTATTTTGCAATTATATGTATTTATGTTGTGTAATTGTAACTTTAAATTGCAATTAACTGACATATTTTTAATGCTATGTGATCAACTAGGTTAGGATCCATGTACTAAGAAACTCCACCTCTATGTGTAAATGAAGAAGCACGCGTATGTGGCATCCTAACCAATCATATCTATAAAATATAAAATACAATTCAAAATTACAAAATAAGTATTAGAAACAATAGCAATAACAAATAATAAATAATAATATAATTAAGTAACTTGTTACATACGTTGTCTATATTTACAAGTTTTTTTTGTTATGTCATGTCTGACTGTATATGCCACATCTATATTGGGAATGCTGACTTTTGTCGACCCTGACAGGTTTTTCATCTGGAAGGGCCTGTGTAAACCCCCAGGTTTTCATTTGATTGGAAATAAAAATGAAGGATTTAAATTGATATTTCATGAATTAAGGAATCAGTCGACTCGTTCATTTAATAACCCAAATGGTCGACCGATTCATCTAGAATAAATAAGGGATAACATTATAAATAGTTGAAGATTGGTAAAAAAAAACCTTATTAGGCAGTCAAGAACAAAAATGAGGAAAAAAGGATTAGGTTTCTTTCTTTCCTTTCTATTTTCTTGGAAAGGGTTAACAAAGAGTGATTAAAAGAGTTGTTAAGTGATCAAAAAAAGAAATTAAGTGGTTTAGAGGGTTTTTAAAGAGTTAAAAAGGTTAAGGTTGAGGAGGTTAGAAGAAAACAAAGAGGAGAGAAGGGAACTTGTTTTGGTCTTGCATTTTCTACTTGGATTAACATTCAATTAAAATGAGAAACTCATTTAAAATGTTTGGAATGATTATGGAATATGTGAATGGATGAATGTGTTAGTGTTGTGTAGATGTTGAGTTTCACATATTTGTTAGTTAAAATGTTAAATTGGAATGGAATAATGTTTAATGATATGAAAAATGGTTGGGTATCAATTAAATTGAAATAATTAAAAAGTAAAAATTAATCCTCTATATAAAGTCAATTTTGGCATAGGAGAGGAAAAATGGAGAAGTGTAGGAAAAATTCGACTGGTTATGACTTAAAGACCATTTTATCACCAGGTTAGGGGCACTAGACTTAAATATGCAAGCCTAAAAGAACTCAATTAGAAATTCATGCCTAATTTGTAAGTTTTGAGTTAGGGTTAATAGTAAAATGAGAAATTTATTTTTGTTTAATGTAATTGGAATAAAAATAAATGAAAATAGCTTATAATATACATAAACAAAGTGAAAAATCATAGTGTTATTGAAAGGGGCTAGTGTCGGCCATAAAAAGAAAGAGTTGACATTTAACTCATATCCCGAGCCTTTAACCTAACAATAGACCGAGCTAGATTTTGTAACTATTGTATTATATTGAGGGTATCTTCTAATAGTTTTTTTTTCACAAAGAATATAAATTTTAAAAGAAAGATAAACTATATGATACTAGAATAGATAGTTCATAAAGATTCTGTTTATTATAATTCAATTAAAAATTTTATAATTAGTAAGATGTAACTGATACTAATATTTTTTTATTTATTTTAAAATATCTTAAATTCAAATTTTATATAAAACTTGAGTTATTGTTTAAAGGTAACATAATTATTTAATTATCAAATCAACCCTTCATTTTACACAATTTTTGTTATGATTATTAAGGGTGCTCATAGTCCAGTCTGGTCTAATTTGGCCTAAAAAACCAACTGAACCAAGATATACTAGTTTTAAAAAATATAAACCAGATCGAACTGAAAACTGGTTCAAATAGAGCCGGTTTGATCAAGGCCAATTGTTTTGGTATAAAATCAGGAAACCTAATCCCAAGAGTCGTAAATAATTCATCTAGAAAGATTTGAGCATAACAACATATGAAGATAATTACTCTTGTTACTCTTGGTGTAGTAAAGTATAACATTGTATAGGTTTCATTGAAGCCTGCTAAGACTGCTTTATTGGTTCATAAATCATAAACATTTGTGCTAAAAAGGAGTTAAAAACATTATATTAATTACACTCAACATAAAAATTATTTTTCTAACATTATTGATTTTCGTAATTCATTACACAAACCATTAATTGTCTCAGAGGTCAATAAAACATATATATTGTATCCTACAAAATTTTAAAGAATCAGTAGACTCAATTATCCCTAGTTTGTATACTATCGCCACCAATTAAAAGATTAAATAAAATATTACCTTCGACAGAAGTCTTCAAACAAGATGAGAGAATAAGAGAGAGAAGTCAAGGGGAGATGAAGAGGTGGGGTTGGTTTGGCTAGATAGTATGGTGATTAGAACATAATTTGGGGAAGAAGAATAAAGGTATGGAAGAAACTGTTTCTGCACACTTTATTCAATAGAATAAGTGAGCTTAAATAGGCCACAACGTTACAATATCTCCCATGATAATAAGAACTCAACTAGTGGAACTGAATACTAGGAAAGCTTTCAACAACTTCCTTGAGTACAACTAATTATTCATTGACTGTTTCAATTACAATTAAATAAAACAAAAGGAAATATCTAAGCTCTGCTCTTCATCTCATGTGCTCCACCTTTGCTCTTCAACTTGTGTAACTTCCAATCATGATAGGCCATTGAAGAATTATATCAATCTATCCCCCTAAGAAGGACCTTGTCCTCAAGGAAGAACTTTGGATAAGATTTGGAGAAACACCACAAGTTTTCCCATATAGCATCTTCTAAGGAAGCTCCTTTCCATTGAACTATAATTTCCATTTTTGAATGATATTTTTCTTTCTGAATAACATGACGGTCCAAAATAAACTCAGGTTCTGGTAGTAAGGATGCATCTGCTGAGACAAAAGGAAGGGTTACTGTAGTGGGATCGGAGATCGGTCCCTACTTTTTCTTGAGCAAATTGACATGAAAAACATTATGTATTTGTGCGTCAACTGGAAGGGCTAGTTTGTATGCCACCATTCCTATTCGAGCATGAACTATGAAAGTTTTAAAAAATCTAGGTGAAAATTTCAACGATCTTCGAAAAGCCACTAATTTTTTACGGTAAGATTGCAGCCATAAAAATACATAGTTGCCTACCTTAAAAATGACCTCGTAACGATACAGGTCTGCCTTTGCCTCCATGCAAACTTGTGCTTCTAACAAATTCTGTTGTAGTTCACGAAGAATGACCTCCCTTGTGCGCAACAAGTCATCACTACTTGAACTTTTGTTCTGCCAGGAACGACTTTAAAAGGAGAAAATTTAGTGGATGAATGGATGACAATATTCTATCCATATTCTACCCACGAGAGCCATTCCATCCATCTTTTAGGTTGGGCAAAGTGAAACAACGTAAATATTGCTCAAGCGTGTGATTCACCACTTCAATTTGGTCGTCAGATTGTGGGTGATAACTGGAACAAAAACATAATGATGACCCCTGTAGTACTAAGGAATATTTTGTCGCGATTGCTGACAATGGAAAGAGGTACACCATGCAAACGCACAACATTCTTGATAAAACTGTTAGCTGCTGATGTTGTTGTGTAATAATGCTTTAATGGCATAAAATACGCATACTTTGAAAGACGATCAACAACAACCATAATCACATTGTGTCCTTGTGATGTTGGTAATCCTTCAACAAAATCCATGGAGATTTCTATCTATATTCACTATGGAATCGGAAGGGGCTGAAGTAGTCTAGAAGGACGAAGGGTCTCATTCTTACTACGTTGACACACATCACAATTATGAAGGAATTGCTTAATAAAGGTGCGGATGCCAGGCCAAACAAAGCTAGCAGAAATTCAGTTGAGTGTCTTTAAATAACTGAAATGTTCACTCGTTAGAGTAGAATGGGCATCAGCCAAAACAGTTGGTAACATCGATGAAGTGGGGCTCAAGTGGATTTCTCCATTTTACATCCACACACCATCCCTTTGAACACAATTTAAGGACTTATTATTTGACAAAGAAGCATAGTAAGGATGGTGTAATACCTCCTATTGAAGGGTTGTCCACCAGTCAGCAACCAGAATTGAAAAGGCCTGAAATTGGAAAGCAGTAATGCGAGAGAGAGCATCCGCACCTTGATTCTCCTTGCCTTTCCTGTATTGAATAGAGTAATCAAATCGTATAATTTTTGGTAGCCATCTTACTTAGGAAGATGTGGTAATTCTTTGCTCTAGGAGATATTTTAGACTTCGGTGGTCTGTTTTGATGACAAATGGCTTCCCTAAGAGATATGGTCACCATTTTTGAATAGCCTCACCACAACCAACATTTCTTTGTTGTAGGTTAATAGTAATGTGGCCTTCCCTTTTAAGGCTTCATTGAAATAATCTATTGATTGGTTCTGCTGAGATAATACAGCACCTAAACCATCTCCACATGCATCACATTCCACCATGAATTGTTGTGTAAAGTTTGGTAACCGCAATACCGAAGATGACATAAGAGCATACTTTGATTGATTAAAGGCCAAGAGAGATTCTTCGGTCCAGTGAAATCTTCTTTGGTTAGAAGCCTTGTTAAAAGAGCTGCAATCACACCAAAGCCCCTAACAAATTTGCAGTAGTAACCAGTCAGTCTAAGGAAACCACGAACCTTTTTAGGTGAGGTCGACATTGGCCAAGTTTGGACTGATTGTATTTTAGTTGGATCTACTGCCATGCCATCAAAAGAAATCAGGTGTCCTAAATACCCTACTGTCATCACTCCAAACCAACACTTAAAGGACTTGACATACAGCTGGTGCTCAGAAAGAATTTGAAGAACTTGTTTTTGGTGCCGCGGATGATCCATCCAAGACCTACTATACACCAGAATATCATAAAAAAACCAAGAATAAACTTCACAAATATGGTTAAAAAATTTCATTCATGAGACTTTGAAAGGAGGCCGGGGCATTCGTCAAACAGAAAGGCATCACTAGAAATTCATAGTGCCCATCATGAACTTAGAAGGTGGTTTTGTGAATTTCTTCTTGCTGCATGCAGATCTGGCGGTACCTAGAACGCAAGTCCAACTTTGAAAAAAATTTCACATCATGTAACTCATCAAGCATCTCGTCAATAATCGATATTGGAAATTTATCCTTTACCATGATCTCATTGAGTGCCCTGTAGCCTATTCAAAAATGCCAAGACCCATTTGACTTTTTGATTAGCAAAACTAGTGAATGATTCCAATTTTGAGGAATTCTTTGACCATAATTTTTATCTTAGTTTTCTGATGGTGAGGATACATGTAAGGTCTTATGTTAACTGGTGACTGGTTTGGTAGCAATGGAATCCGATGGTCGTGGTTGCGCGTAGGTGGCAACCCAGCGGGTTCCTCAAACACATGTGCAAATTCTGATAGTATTTTACTAAGGTTTGGTGGCGTTTTATTTTCTTGAATTGCTTCATCTGTAATCTCATGAACAAAGAACCCCATACCTAATAAGTGCAACAATTTTTTTTTCACTCATAGGAGCAAGCTCAGAACTTCTCTTTACTCATAATATATGAGTTCGTCTAGATTGAAGGTCATACTAAGTTCCTCATAGTCCGTTTGAATTGGACCTAATATCTCCAACCATTGCACTCCCAAAACAGCTTGGCAGGCAACCACAGGGAGCACATAGAAATCAAGTCATACTATAAATCCTTGAATTGAGAGGAAAAGTCTTATACAACGTCTAGTACACTCAATAATTTCTTTGTTTCCGACTGTTATCTGAATTGTTTGGCCACAGACCACTTGTAATCCAAACTTCGTAACTACAGACTGTTAAATGAAATTGTGGGTGCTACCCCTATAAATAAGCATTATCACTTCTCTGTTTCTGACCTTCCCAATAACCCAAAAGGTTTGGGGATGTGCGGTTCCCTTCAAGTTTTGGAATGATATTTCAAGAATGGCTTCTTCTGATGGCTCTATGTCCATATCCACATCAGTTGTCTCCTCTTCTGTTTGTACATCAACCATCATAAACATTTGTGGTTGCGTATAACAGTGTCCTAACATGTACTTATTATCACAATTAAAACATAATCCCTTTTCATGTTTCTCCTTAACCTCGTGTCCCATGAGTCACCAAACATATCCATTGAGAGTTTTAGACCCCTGAGGTGGTTGCTGAGAGGGGGAAGGTCCAAGTAGTCCCATTGTGGTACTCTGCTAAGGTCAAGATTGATAGGAGGAAGATGCTGGTCGAATTTGGTTACCAGGTTTTCACTGAAATTGGTTTCGTTCTTCAATGAGGTGAGCTACACTAATTGTTCCATATAGCATTTTTGGTTGCTTAACACGTACATTTAATCAAATTTCATCCTTCAATCCTGCAATGAAACAACTAACCAAAAACGTTTCTGGTAGATCTTCTACTGACACGATCAAAAGATTGATGTCTTATCCCAAGTGCAGGAGTATCGAAGTAATAAATAACCCGGCAAGACCGGGATCGAACCATAGAGAGGTGAGCTATATAAAATTATAAACAACAAATGAAAATGAGTTGAAGAGAAATTTTAAGATGTGATATTGATGTGAGTATTAATCAAAGATAAAAGCAATTGTCAATGTTAGATGATCCACTAATAGTATTAGAAATAAGTATAGTATAAACTCTTTTTATTAATCAACTGGAAACCACACACAAAGAGGTTCCAACAGATGATTTATCCTTAATAGTTCATTATAAATTCTTAACATGATCATATTAATTATCTTATTTTAGTAACACCATACTTTTAAATATTGTCAGGAATTCATGATGTTAACTTATGTTAACAACAAATCAAGTTCCTTTCATAGCATAAATGTCGGTTATACCATACAGTAGGCTATGAAAGTGTCAAGTATTTGTTATACCAAGGGTTGTACAACACAAATCTAGATTAATCATTTAACAAGCAAGGTATTAAGAATTAGTAAGATAAAAAGATAAGACATGTTAATAACAAACTTTCTTAGATATAAACATTGAAGTTCATGTTTAGTTTATATTATACATATTCTAATACCATTAGTGAAACCTTTTCATCTTGACATAATAAACTTAGCTAAACATTGTGAAATAAGAGAAACATAAATAAACTAGATAAGAACATAGTTATGATGAAAAGCATAAACAAGAGATTAATTAAAGCAAAACTTAAACATTACAAAAATACAAAGAAAGAAAGCAAGAATATGATCTTGATCTGAAAATCAATATGTCTAAATGTATGAAAAATGCCTCCTTTTATAGGCTAAAATTCAGAACTATTGATTTGATGACTAATTATTGAGTGGGTGACCACCTCTTGACTTGGTGACAACCATTATCTTCTTGTCTAAACAAAACATCATAATAAACTTAGCTAAACATTGTGAAATAAGAGAAACATAAATAAACTAGATAAGAAGATAGTTATGATGAAAAGCATAAACAAGAGAT